>Ga0222634_1000465_pt1 | contig 18966 bp, 29 predicted proteins | sample AntAcemetageno50_FD_179807 | JGI IMG/M metagenome (GOLD analysis project Ga0222634, IMG submission 179807) | Saline water microbial communities from Ace Lake, Antarctica - #50 | ecosystem: Environmental > Aquatic > Non-marine Saline and Alkaline > Saline | place: Antarctica: Ace Lake | collected...
CTAACTCTAAGTGCGTAATTAGTATTATTAGGTAGCTTAAGAGCAATTCCGTCACCTGGTGTGGAAGATAAAACTGTTAATTTATCCAATGGTGATGTAGTTCCTACTCCAAGACTTCCAAAGTTTAAAAATGAAATATCTCCTGTTGCACCTCTACTTATGTTCAGCTTATCAAGACTATTTGTTCCGTCCCGAATTGAAAACTTGTCACTTGAGTTTCCAGCCACCTTGAAATCCCATCGTTGAGCATCATTTTCAAGAATAAAACCTGCTGAACCATCTGTGCCTGTATCTTGAATACGAGTAAAAGTATTACCCGTTGAACCCATTACATTTAAAGTGTTGTTTGCACTTCCTACATCTTCACCAACAATTACTCTTGCTCCTGATGGTAATACTTTTAGATAACCTGATGAGGTTGTTTGAAATGAAGCATAGTTTGAAGCGTCATAACTTAAAACTAATGCCTGACCAGTTGTTGTGCGAATATCAAGCTTTCCAAGAGTTGAACCAGATACACCTATATTTACATTGTTGTTTGTTCGACTTGTCTGAATAAGTGGAACAGACGTTAATGTTGCCACTGCCCAAATATCATTAGACATGATAGTCTGCAACCCTTCACCTGAAGAACTTACAACCATGTCCTGTATAACTGCTGAAGCACCATCGTCAGGTAGGGTGTACCTTGTTGTTGCTGAACCTTGGTCATTGTCATCAGAAAAATCCAGAGCACCTATCCAGTATGTTGCTTTCTCAAGACCGAAACCTGTAAAGTCTCCATTAAGAGAACCTGTAAACACATCTGTGTAATCTCCGTTTTGAATCAAGTCTGATACACCTTTAATACCGAACCCAAACAAGTTGTTACTAACTACCTTTTGGTATGATGTAGGTGTTGCAGCATCTAAAGTATGTGTTTGTTGCCAGAAAGTATCGTCAAATCCAAGAATCTCGGCAGCCCCCTTTTTAAAGAGTGGGTATGCACCTGAACCTCCTATCTCATATGTGCTTTTTGCGAGAGTGTTTGACTGAGACGAAATATCAGCAAGTGTTGAGGTTTCTGTGTATGAAGTTAGGTATCCTGCGTCGTTTGTAAATGTAGATACTGGAAGACCTGTGACGTAAGCTGTAAGGTCTGTTTGGTCTGCAAGTGTACCTGTGATACCTCCCCAAGCTACACCACCTACACTAACAAAAGCAGCCCAAGATCCTCCTGAATCTTTGAACTCCATTATTCCATCGTTATCGCGAAAACCATAACCAGTAGATCCAGATATAAGGTTAAAGTTTAGATACTTATCTGTACCATTAATAAGAACATCATATCCGGCAGGACTTGTTGTTTCTATATATGAACCTGATCTGTTTTGCCATACTGTATCTTTTCGCATATTAAATTTTTAGCTTATAAATATTTAATTCCAGCTTCCTTATACTTCTCTTGTATGAATTTCTCTCGCTTATCGAGGTCACTTTTTTCTTGCTGTAGATCAGCTTTGTTTAAGATGTATGATTTTGTAGAGTCGAATTGTTCACCACTGTATTCTATACCTGCTTGTTCGTACTTATCTATGATATATAGCTCTCGTACTGTTAATGTTTCTTTGTCTTTCTGTAGAACTATTTTAGCTTGGATAAATGCACCATTGGCAGCCTTTGCTTTTTCTAAATCTTTTTCTACACTCTTAAGTTCAGATTCTAAATCTGCAATATTATCCTCTAAGTCTTTAATTGCGATCTTGTTTTTACTTTTTATTGTGTCTTGATCTATAACATCATTCTTGTACTGAGCCACTGAAGACATAATATTTTCTACCTCATTCAACATTGATTTCTTTAGATCTTTTATTTTATCTAATTCAACCATTTCATCTTTCTGCTCTTTTCCTAGGCTCTCCAAAACAGAGTGCTTAGTGTCTATTTCTTTAGAAACATTGTCTTTCGCCACTCTAACAGTATAAAGTTCTTTCTCTGCTGATTTCTTCTTGTCTTGAAAATCAGACATGTAAGAATCCTTATCTGTATTTATTGCTTTAATTTCTTTTTCAGATTTTGCAAGGTAGTCTTTAAGATCTTTTGAAGCTATATTAAGTTTAGTATTTACACATGCTAGTGCGCTTTCCTTTTTTCGTGTTTCGCTTTCAGTTTCTAATAGTTTAGCCTCTTCCTTAGATTTACTTTCTTTAAATTTCTTAAGGTCATCTTTAATAGCTTTGCATTCCATACTTGCTTTGTCAGCTTCGTTTAATGCTTCGTTCTTTGCTTTAGTTGCATTCTCGTGTGCGATCTTCTCTGCGTTAAGAGAAGTCATCAATAGTGATAATTTATTTCTTGAGTCTGAGATTTTTTTTTCGTAATCGCTCATATTAATTGTTTGAATATGCTTTAAACTTTGTGTTTACAGATCCGGCAGATCTTGCTGTTACGGTTGCAGTAACATACTTAAGTCCATTTGTATTGAACTCAAACATTCGAACATCATCTGTTCCAGCGAATGCTACTCCTGTATCTCCATCGATTGCAGCGTTATTTTCATAATCTTTAATTTGGATATAGTCCCATTCATTAGTAGCTGACTGTGCTGATGAGAAATTAGGAGCTACATCAGAGTGACTACCTTGAATTTTTATTGTGAAGTTAGCACTTGATTGAGATGAAAGCGTGATAAGAACATGCTCCCAATCTTCTACTAACATTGTAAGACCTGTTCCTGTAGCGGCCTGTGCTTTTAAAATTTGTACTTGTGGTGAAAATCTTCGCATATTTTAATTAGTTAATTTATAAGTTTCACAGACTTATCCCAGTCTTATCCCAGCCCCTGCGGAGGGAGCTGAGTAAGACCGTTAAGCTGCTAGTACTGCTGCTCCTGGATCGATTGGTTCCCATCGTACTGTCCATTTAGTAGCACCTGTATTAGTTGCTGCTGTACTTAAGTCGATGCTTCCTGCTGCTACAATTAAAGGAGCTGCTTGAGCTACACCTGCACCACTTGCTGTTTTAACCATAGCGTCTGCTAGAGTTCCAGTAATAGTAAAGATCGAGCCTTTTGCTGCTGCTGTAATGCTCAATACTGCACACATGTCTACGTCTGCTCCAACTGTTGGATTAGCAATAAGTTTTGTGTTACAAGCTTGAGTTTGCACAAGAGTAGTAACTTCACCAACGATGTCGATGATTCGAACTTTACCTGTAACGGTGAAGTAAGGAGTTGCTGTTGATGCTGGCAATGTTTCAGATGCTCGTGAGGTAACGTAGTGGTCTCCCATTCGTCCTCCCATTTGCTCTGCACGAACACCGTTTGTGTCCATCAATGCTAGTTCTGCTAGTGTTGGCGCAACTGCAAATTCTTGTGAAACAAGGATTTTGTCGTTACGTCCTGCTTTTGTTCCGGCTATTGCTGCTGCAAATGTTGAGTACAATCGTACTACTCCGTCCGGGTCAGGTGTAAAGATTTGTGATAGAGCACTGTGATTACTATCAGTAGATGCTGCTAAAACAAAAACTTTTCCTGAGTTGTTCGGACCATAAGCTTGGCCATATCCTGAGTTTAAATTGAAATTCATATTTTTAAGAAGTTAGTTGTCCCACCACCGTCCTTTAGACATAGACCCTATACTTGGTTAAGGTTGATAATTAAGCTGCTGCATCTCCTGAAGAGAATGCGAAGAATCGTGCTCCAGGGATAACAATGAAGTATCCTGCTGCTGATCCCACGTTCCAGTCTTCTGTTGAGAATTCTGTGCTTGATCCAACTGATGAAGTCGCTTTAAGATGTGGTTCTTCGTTTACTGCCAAGAATGCTTGAGAGTTTGATGAAGAAGCAAGTCCCCAGTACTTCGCTTTAGTTGAGTCGTTTGCTCCTGTAGCAGTTGTTGCTACACGAGGTAGTTTAACGTGTCGGTATTTTCCTGAGTATACGTTTACAACTCCTGAGTTAATTGCGTCAGGTGCTGCTGTTGATCGCAAGAATTCCATAACAGTGTTACATGTGTTTGCATCTTCTGTAGTCCAGATAATGTCATACGGGATGTAAACTTTTTCACCAAACTGGTTGATGCTGTTTTCGATAATCATTTGCTCCATACCTTCTAGTGCTCCTTTTGAGAATAGTGGGTTGTTTGCTAAACGGTTTCGGAAAGTAGTTGCTGATCCTTTAACTGTGTGAGCAGTTGAAGCTAGTGCCAATGTATCTCCACAAGCTGTATCAACAGTTACTCCTTCCATAGAAGTGTAAGATGTTGCTGTAGCGAATGTGATTCGGTGTGACAAGTCTAGTTCCATACGTTTTGCTGCAAGTTGTCCAAGGTTTTGCAATCGTGAGATTACATCGATGTACTTGTTGTAGTGACGCATTTCGTAAGTGATTCCAATGTCAAGTGATACTCGGTAAAGAGTTCCAACTTTAGAATAACCTTGCTGTACACGCGCTCGTGCTGCTTGGTCTCCTTCTTCTTTGATCTTTGCGTACTCTTCTAGATCGATTTCTGTATATTCCTTTGTGTTCCCCATGTGATCTGGGATGCTATCAACTCGGAAGATTCCTGATTGACGTGCTGCCATAGGCACAGCATCTAATCCTTTAAGGAAAAGAATTTCTGCGTTTCGAACGAAGTCCGATAATGTTGCTATATTTAGTTCCATATATAATTTCTACTTAAGTTATTAATAATTCTATCAACTATCCGTTGATCATTCCAGTTGATCCGCCTAAGTTTAGTGCGAACAAGCCTTCTGTTGCTGATACTACGCCTCGTACTTGTGCTGCGTCAATAGTTGATGCACCACGGTTAATTGTAGTTGCATCTGTAAGGTCTACAAGTAGTCCTACGTCTGCTGCTACTAGTCCAGAAGTAACTGGAGCTTTCCAGATAACGTTCTTTTCTAATGGTACCTCTACTGGTACTAATCGTGCGTCTGCGTAATCTGCGTCTGTTGCTGCAATAGCCTTCTTGATAACACCAACATGGCTTAATGCTGCTGTTGAAGATGTTGCTTCAATAAGGTATCCAGATGCAAATGATACAATCGCTCCTTTTGAGAAAGTTGTTGATGCTGTAACTGGTAACCATTCTGTCTTTGTTTTTCCTTGGTATCGTGTAAATGCCATATGTTTTCTTCTTATCCTTATTTTATTCTAGATAAGAGTTAAATTATATTAATAATATGAGTCCTCTATGTTTTAAACCTCTTTTCATGAGGTAATGCCCGCTCAAAGCTGCGACAGAAGATGTTATTTGATTCAAGCGTTTTCCTCGCTCTATAGTCGGCATAAAAAAAGGAGGCCTACGAATGTACGGAAAAATTCCGATCGTAGTCCTCCAGTGTTTGGTTAGACTTATACCTTAATTATAAGGCATTTGAAATAGAAAGTCAATCTAGTTTTTCAAACTCAGTAACCTTTTCAATGCGAGAAGGAAGACCGTTTCTACATTCTAGAGTAATTTTCCCCCATTGGTACTTATTCCGGATTTTCAGTAGAAGCTCCACTTCCGCTGGGTGCAGTTCCATCGTTATTATCTGTTGCATGGTTTATTAATATTTTATTGATATCGATAAGAGAGATATTCCCTTTTTCGCTCTTGAATAAGTGGTCACAAGCTCGTGCATATCCATCATTAACGAATCCAACAGCAGCTTCAACTACGTCATTGACTTCATCCCATTTAATCCCGTATTCAAGCATAGTCCCGTATATTGTACCTCCGACCTTTGCTTTTACAGTATTTTGAATACCCGTAAGGCTTGAAGCCTCTTCTGTTACGATCATTTCAAATCGTAATTTAGGCATTACTTCACTTGTTTCGTCAACAAATGACACTTCTACTACGTCTTGCTTAGATGGTGTCTTCTCCTCTAAGTCTACTACAGTTAATATTTCTTTATTTCCTACGAATTTTGACATATATATTAGTTTACGAATGCGCTATTAATTTTAATCTCTTTACCATTCTCTAGTTGAAGTTTGAATATTAGGCTCTTTTTACCTGTAGCATCCATAGTTTCTTCTCTTGAGATGATATCTGCTGGTACTTTATTTAGAATACTTCTGCTGAACTCTAGGTATGGTGTTTCAATAACTTCTCCATCCTCTAGAACTACCTGTACTCGTTGGTCTTCAATCCATTTCCCTGCACTAATCTCACTTCGGTTTGAAATAAGCTGTGTTGAGATAACAAACTTTCCTGTTTCCTTCCATGTCCAGATACGAGCCTTCTTAATCAAGATCTCACCTCCATCACCCATAGCTTTAGCCATTCGTGATTTATCTGATGCCTTGTAAAGCAAATCGATATCCTTAGCGTTTCGGCTAAGTTGTTGGATCATGTTTTCAAGATCATCTTTCTTCACTTGAACAAACTCCTCTTTCTTTTCCACAGGCTTAGTTTTTTCTGCGTCAAGGTCAATAACTTCATCTAGTACACTTGGTACTTCTTTAACTACTTCTTCTACTTTAGCTGCTTTTTTCTTTGCCATATATTATTATTTTTTAGATACGCGACCTGCGTACTTTTTGTAATCTTCTGCTGTAATTCCCATCTTCTCCCCAAGTGCCTTTTCTTTTGCTGAGAAATCTGCTCCAGTATTAGCTCCTTGCTGTGTTAAGTCTGCACCCATACTTCCACCTTGAATTCCGTTGTCCATGATTCCTGGAGCTGCTTGTTGGAAGTCTGATGATAGTTTCACAGCTGCGTCAAGCTTTGCTTGTTGCTCTGCCGCTGTACCATCCTTCATTCCTACTAATGTTGTTTCAAGATGCAACTTAATCTTCTTAGTAAGCTCTTCGTCACCTTTAGTTATAGTAGCGATCTTCCCGTCAAATGCGTCTTGCTTTCGTTGCTCCTTGTCTGTATTGATCTCTGTACGCAATGCTTCAAGATCTTCATCTTTCTTTCCTAATGCTTCCTTCAAAACTTTAAAATTTGGGTGATCATCTTTTACCCCATCAACTGCCATTTTTGAAATCTTATCTTCTAGTTCTTTCTTTCCTGTTTCTAGTGCACTGAAAGCTGCATCTTTTTCAGCAAGTGCTGCTGCGTGTGCTGAATCTTTTTCAGCGTTTTGTGCTGCAACTTCTTCTGGTGTCACAACATCAATCTCTTCCTCTACTCCTTCTGCGTTTATTTGTTTAATTTTCGCCATATGTTGTTTTCATATTATTAATAAAATCTTTATCAGTATCGGAGTGACCTCTCATCTCCTCTACATTTCCAATGTGTTCATTTGTCTTAAGCTCCATCCAATCTCCAATCAACCTAAAACAATTTATATTACTCCTGATAATGTTACTACTTAACTCAGTCCGACCTATCTGTGCCAGCTCCTCTAGCTGATCACCGATAAAATGTTTGAGCTTTTCCTTGAAGATGCTTTGGTAAAATAACGCAATGTCACCGACATATCGTTTTCTGTTAGACTGGGCTTTCGGTATACTATCCTCCAACGAGAAAATAAGCTTATCCTTCCATAAGACTTCTTCCTCTAGTTCCTTTATTCTTTTGTTAAGCTGGAGTGTTTCCTCACTTGTTTTTGTCATGATATTTTAGTTATTGGGTAACTTGTTCAGCTCCTGTTGGGACTGGGGAGTTAGCTCCTAATACGTTAGCTATATTCCCTGAAGATTTAGGACCTTCTGCTCCTTCCTCTTGTGGTAATGGTTGCGGTTCGTTGAACATCTTTTCTTTCTTCTTATTCCAGATCAATGCGTATTCGTTTTGGATTGCATCAATGTTTACTGCTGATCCCATTTCTGTAAGTACTTGCAAGTCTTTCAATTCTTCTCGGAACATTAGTTTAGCATTTGTAGATGTGTCTCGTGGTTTTGATTCTACTTCTGTGAAGAATACATAACGACAGTTTTTCAAAATTTTCATATCCAAATACATATGTTGTAGTGGTGACATTCCTAACTCTTCTCGTGTTCGTCTTCGTGAGTAATCTGTCCCTTCTGGTGTCCCTGCGTATAGGTCTTCGTTGAATACATCCTCTGAGGTCATACCCTCAGTCGAATCAATAGGTATAATCTTTCGTGTCCCCATACCTCTTCCTTCGATGTTTGTTTTTGTAGAAATGTTTCTGTAAGTATTTTTTAAAGTACCTCGCACTTCATCTACCTCTGTTCCTGTAGGATCAAAGTAATTTGCAAGAATATAGTTCGCTCGCATCCATGTGATTTTCTTTTCCAGTAACCCTTGCGCGAATATAATAAGTGTAAGAGTTTTTTGTGCTTGTTGTTGTAGTAATGAAACTTCATAGGCTGTAGTTCCTGATGCTCCAGCTTGCCCTTGGATTTGTGGTGAAATAGTTACACGGTCTAGATCTTCGCGTAGCTCTCTAAGCATTTGGTACTCAGATGCTGTAGCTCCTTGTCCTTCATTTCCAATAGCAACAAGTGCACCAGGATCAATACCCATAGAGATAGCTCCAGGCATTAATGATTTTTCAGAAATAACTTTTCCAGAAATGTTTGCGTATGGTGGGTGAATAGACTTACGTGTTTTAATCAAAAGTAATTTGATCATCTCATCTAGTAGTTTTGAAATTTGTTCTGTCTTCGCGATGAATGAACGCCCGTATGCGAAGAAAGGATTGATTACTTGTAGTACTTGCTTTTCGATGTTGAACATTCCGTTCGGTGTGATTGCTGAAAGAGGGAATCCAACTGGCAACATAGCAATACCATTTAAGAAAATTTGGTACTCGTTATTGATCTGATCCTGATAATGGATCTCTTCAACCATCTCATCTTGCAAGTCTGTAATAGACCAACCTTCTCCAATGTCCATACCCGGTAGGTTGTCCATATCTACTAATGATACACGTGAACGTGGAACATTCTTCCATCGCTCCCACATGTCTTTATCATCTTTATCTTTAGCACCGTAACGTGACTTCGCTTCTTGGTATGAAGTAAGTTTCATTGTGAAGACATACGGTTGTAGTTTCATTTCAAACTCTCGGATGTTTCCAAGATATACACCTGGTCCGTAAAGTGTACTACGTGATGGACCATCAAAAACTTTTGTAAGTTTTGTTTCCCATTCAACTCCTGTAACTGCACCTGTGAATTTACCTTTTAGTTTTTTCTCTTTGTGCCATTTCTTTACCCAGTTATCTTGTACGAATACTGTTCCTTGTTTTAATAGTTCTAGCTCTCGGATTAATTTCTTTTCAATATCTTCTTCTATCTCTTCTGTCTTGTGTACGATGTCTGTAAGCGCCATTCCAAATTCCTGTAGTTCAGCATTGTCCTTGTCGAAAACTCTCACCTCACCTGTAAGGTTAAGTAAGTTTACTTCTGCTAGAACTGTTTGTAGTTTTTGTTCAACCGTTCCTGACATTACTGCAAGGTCTACGTTTGTTTTGTCACGTTCAATATGAGTGTTCGCAATACTTTCGTTATTACGGAACCAACGAAGATAAGTCATGTTGTTAAACTCTGAATGTACTGCATCGCGATCAATTTTTGCCTTCATAATTCTATATAGAATCTTTCCTATATACGAACTCTCCTCATCTGTGTATTTAGGAGCATCTGGCTGTACTACTTTTTTGAGTAGTTCTGATTTAGGTTCTGCCATAGGTATATTATACTATATTATTTATATAAAACAAAATTTTTGATTGCGTGACTTTTTAAATTATTATATAATGGGAACATGAAAACAATTAAACTTACAAGGGATAAGATTACGTTAGTAGATAATGATGATTATAAGGAGCTTAGTAAAGTTAAATGGTTCGCTGCAAAAAATAAAAAGAACTTCTATGCAAAGAGAGGTATTAATCTTGGTAAGAATAAAATAAAACACCTTAGTATGCACCAAGTAATAATGAGTAAACCACCAGAAGATCATCTACAGATAGATCATATTGATGGGAACACATTAAATAATCAAAGAAATAATCTTAGGTTCTGTACACAAAGTGAGAATATGAGAAATAGAAGAAAGCAATCAAATAATACTAGTGGATATGTAGGTGTTACATATCATAAACAAGTAAAAAAATGGAGAGCTGAAACACATCTTAATGGTAAGCATATATCACTAGGTCTATATGAAGATATAATAGAAGCCGCTAAGGCTTATAATAAATTTGCAATAGAAAACCACAAAGAGTTTGCTGTATTAAATGAAATTCCTAAAAAAAGTTAGAAATTTTAGACTCGGCCTCCTCACTTATAGAACTTTTCTTCCAACCTTTGGCTATCAGCCTTAGTACATCAGCATAATGAGAATGTCGATCATGCTTTGGTCTGTTTTTAAACTGACCAAGTTTATCATCCCAATCTCTTTTATAGTTCTGACATGCTTCGATTAACTTAGCACATTTGCGTTCATCGAAATAGAAACGTGAAAATATTTTACGTACATTCTCTATATCATCATTAATATCCTTCGTCCTCTCTATTGTCCTTATATTTGTCATACCTAAGTCTATTAATGTCTGACGTCTTGATAGACCTTCTGCGTCTAAGTTACGTACTTCAATATCATGTGGGAATGTATGTGTTCCATACGAGTAACCTCGTTCTTTAAGTATTTCAAGATAATGTGATAAACCTTCACCATGATTTGCATACTCATCGATTATGCGAATTTCATTACCAATAGCTTGTGTAAATATAATAACATTCAAGTCATTCATTCCAAGGTCAAACCATGTATCTACTAAATATCGTGAGTCATAGGGCACATTTCTAATACGGTTGTCATCATATACTCGTTGCATCTGCTGCGCGTAGTACGCTCCTTCTATCTGCGCCATAAACGCCTCCTCCCACGTACTAGGGTACTCTCGGAACATATCCTCCGCGTTCATACTCTTCTTGCTGATATACCACCGTTTCTGCCCTTCAGTAAGCATTATCTGGTGCTTAGAACGTAAGTTCTCGAAATAATTTTCATACTCCTTAGTAATTGCGAAGGTAGCCTCCAAGCTGTACGACTCCTCTTCATGCCACGGGAAGAAGAAATATTTGAAATCCAATTTAGATAGCTCCCGTCCTTCCGCGTCAGCCTTTTGTGCAGTAATACAGTAATCTGCGAAATATCCTTCTTTACCTTCAGCAGTTGATTCGATGGTCACGAAATTACCCTTCTCTACGGAGTTAATTGCCCCTGTAACAATCTCTTTGGCCTTTTCCGGGTACTTGGCGCATATCTTAGCAAACTCGCTGATATGGAGGTACTGGACGGTCCCACCACGTGTTGAGCGAGCAACGAAGATGCTTGATCCGTTAGGGAATTGCAATTCACCAACAGAGTCAGTAGTTGGGTGTCCAATAGAGTCCTTTAGGACTTCTGGGAGATTTTCCCAAGCGAATTTAATTCTCCGAAAAATTTTCTTAGAATCAGAGTCTGTATGGGCGATAATACCCGCAGTCTTGTTTTTCTTGAATAATATCTGATCAAAATACAGAATACAGAAAAAGGTTGTGATCCCTAGCTGCCTAGCTTTAAGAATGATAGAAAAGAACCATAAGTTCTTCGAAATAATTTGCTGGGCCCAATTTGGCTTGAATTTTATCTTTTCCCCATTTTTATCAACAATATAATAGAGATTCTCTAATCTCCATCTCATATCCTTTAGGTTGTCCCAGAATGCAATCTCTTCTTTAGTTAAGTATTTCTGAGATTCCTTGCCCTCCTTGTTTACCACCTTTAAGGATCTTTTGGTTTTTTTTTCTGGCTTTGCCGACTTCGATGTCGATGATTGGCGCGTTTTCATTTTGGATGTCTGATATAAATTGGCTGATAATGTTTATTGTTGGTTGGGTATTGGCTTTTGTCTTTGGGCCGAATTCATCGGGCCTTAGTTTTTCTAGTAGCCATTGGGAACTTTTATCTGATTTCCTTGACTGAATCTCTTGGAGGTGGTTGTGTTTGAATTTTACTCGCTTCTTTTCGAAATACTCTCGGATATCCTCGTTTATCTCTAATAGTTCTGTAAATTCAGAATATGGGACCTCAGCTAAGATACATGCCTCTTTATCTGACATACCATCTATGATGTATCTCCCTATGGCTTGTACGTGGTCTTTATTGATCATATGTTTGAAATCCTTTACGTTTATCTATTTCTATTCCTGTAAGGCCAATTTGGGTACGAAGGAGCTTTAGTGAGAAAAATTTACGTTGGATAGTTCTAGAGGTTGGGAGGTAGGGGCAAGTGTCAATTTCCTTTGACGAAGGATAGTGGCCATTAGACGATTTGAAATCTTCGAAGGCTTTTTTGTAGTCATCGATAGAGGCGAAGTAATTATACTTTTCTATTTCTTTGTTTCTACGGTGAGACATTATTTTCATACTTACATTATACACGACATCAAAAGCGACATCAAGTGTAAAAATGGTGGGCGATATATTTCTAAAGGACATTTCTATAAACGACATTTGTAATAGTTGGACCCCCTACCATTTGTAATGCGACACTAAACTCAAAACAACCCTCTCTTGCACAAAACGTACCTATATATACAAAAAAAATGGGGTGGCTTTCGTTTCGCGGGGGTATCCCCCCCCCTCATCTAATCAAAGGGCGATAATAAGGCTATGCGAAAAAGAGCTGACATATCGCAATCATTGAGCAAGCTCAATAATATGCTCATGCTATCCGATAGGGCGGAAATGGGCGTATATATGGTGAAATGGGCAAATGAGGGCTATTTAGCCATTATACGAGGCTCAGAATTGAGTTGTAAGCCTTGCAAATTCTAATTGCGACACAGTATACCTTGATTATGAGGTGGAGAGGCTGAGTCATCAACTTAATGTCCCACAATATATGTTGGGGGACGTTACATATAATACAACACTTGAGAGCATATCACTCTTTCTAGTGTGCAATCGTGTAATTCTATTCCCATGTATTCCTATAGTTACGTACCTGCTCATATACACATATATACATTTAATTAAATACTATATATTTATTATATATACCTTTATATAAATAAAGGTTGACAGAATGGGGGTTTTTTAAGAAAAATAAGGCATAACCAACAACAGAAAAAAAGAGTTTTTTTATTTTTGTAATGCCTATACCTGCATCAGGTAACAATTCAAAACCCTTATTATACCACAAATAAAACACCAAAACTTGACAACATCAACACTTTTATATCATAATACTTATGCACACCTTGCATATTGATTGTAACTAAAGTATAGTAGAAGTACACGAAAGGTAGATATCTAGTCAATAGCTACACCATTATAAAATAATGTTGAGTATAACAAATAAAACATATATGTACAAATATAGAGCATTACACGCTAAAAGAGTTAAACGCCACCACCGCTACGCGGTGCTAAAGGAAATACTACTTACAATCGCAACACTACTAATCCTTTACATCATAATCATCATCATTTTATCAGTATAATGTTACACGCAACACGTGAAACAATCAATAACATTTAATTTATGTAATCAATAACACTAGCAGAAGTTAAAACAGACAAAACTAACAACCTTTATTATTATAACTAACCAATAAAACCATGATTAAAACAATAACATTCTCAGACTTTACGGACGAATTTAAACTATTCGATCGAGATAACTTTTCATATGACGGCATGAAAGCCCTTTATGAATACCTCGAAGACTACGAAGAGCAAACAGAAACACCTATTGAACTAGATGTTATCGCACTATGTTGCGAATATACAGAGTATGAAGACCTAAAAGAGCTACAAGGCAACTATAACAATATCGAAACTATAGAGGAATTAGAAAACAATACTCAAGTGATCCGTATCGAGGGATCGGAGAGCTTTATAATCGCAGACTTTTAACATGACGTGCGAATACTGTAAAAAACCTATAGAGCAAAACAAGGCAAAAACAAGACGTTTTTGTAACGTTAATTGCCAAACTAACCAGTACAGAAAAAAGGATATAAAACAATATAAAGATATACATTGTAAATTGTGCGATAACCTTTTCACGCCGACACATTCAACGTCATTATATTGTACAAAACAATGCAGGCGTAAATATCAAAACTTAATAGCTAGAAATAAATAACATCATGGAAACATACAAACTAAACCTAAAATGTGCAGAATGTGGCGACAAAGTAGATGATAACTCATCACACTATCGAGAGAATGAAGACGAAACAGCTTGTGGAGATTGTTATATTTCATGGCTTGGAGAGCAACATAATAAAACATATGAAGATAGATGTAAAATATGTGAAGACTATGAAGTAACAAACGAAAGCGGTCGATGTAAAGAATGTGCAGAAGCTTATAGTAAACAATATAACTAATCATGAAACTATCAACAAAAGAAGTACAAGACTTATGGCAAAACGGTAATACGTTCACACTAAATAATAAAAAGTACATAATGCATAAAATGAGCTACGGCGATTATTTTCTTGAACCAGAATACTGGCGAGGTGGAGAGGGTGACGGCTTTGCACAAGATACATTATGGCTTGAGCGAGTACCAGAAAGTAAAGGACAATTTTATCAAGTAATAAACTAATAATATGAACTATAAAACACTAACACAAGAACTATGGCAACACGTAGAGAATGACAAAACAAAGCAAGGGCAAAAAGTATATAACGTACTAAATAGAGACTTACTAAATGATGTTATTCTTAATGGTGATGTTTTCTGGATCGAAACAACGTCGCAGATATTCTCAATACCTAATTATGCATACAATTACATTATTAAGTGGGGTGAAAAACTAGGATATACATACATTTATAATCTAAATAAAAACTAATATGACAAGAATACAAGAAATAACACCAAAAGAGGCAATAAACTTTCTAAAAGAAGAGCATGCAATGGACTACATGGGAACAGATGATAATATGCCAGATGATTTTGATAACTGGCTAAATGATATGGACGAAATTATAGTATGTACAGTTATGACACGTTTTGCACGTGAAGAGTCACGCAGAACAGCTATGGCAATGGTCGAACAAGTAGAATGTGACAATAAAGGTTGTGCAGGTTGCAAAGCAATTAAAAAAGCGTACAAGCATATTACTGGTGATAATTATGGAGAATAACACGATAAAAATATGAGAGAAATAAAATTCAGAGCATGGAATAAAATTAAAAACAAAATAGGCATAGTCTGTAGTATGAGCTTATCTAATACAGGCGATTTTGAAAATTGCGTTGAAAGTGTAGAGGCATATACAAATGATGATGACTGGAGTCCGTGGGAAGATTTAGATGGTGATGATTGTATACTCATGCAATTCACAGGACTAATCGACAAGAACGGTGTAGAGATCTATGAGGGGGATATAGTAAATAACTATACAGGTAATCATATAATCGAAGACATACAAGAAATACACCTTACAAATTCCGAAACCTTTAATGCGTTAGTCTATGGAGAGAATGAAATAATCGGCAACATACACGAAAACCCAGAGCTATTAGAAAATAAAAAATAATCATGCACATACACTTAAACCTATCAACAGCACTAACAAAAGAAGTGGAAACAATAGCAAGACAACACAGGACACAGAACATAAAGGCAATTATAGCTATGCTTATCAACAAAGGCATTGAAGCTTCACAAGACAGCCAAAACAAAGCACAGGACAAGCGGGATTAAAACACCATGCACAAAAAAGGGGGGCACAGAAAACACAGGACAAGCGGGGTTTTCCCCAACATTAACATTGCGTTATAACTTAAAACAACTATAATTAACTAACATGGCAAAAAACAAACCACGCCAAAACTTAAAACCCAACGGAAGACAGTGCCAATGGTGCGGTGATGAGCTTACCGGATCAAGCCCGAAGTATTGTTCAAGTAAGAGGTGCGCGGAAACAGTGTACCAATATAATAAGACACTAAAGAAACAAGGATACCCATTAACAATAACCAACAAATAATATGCAAGAAAACTATTACAAAATTAAAGAAACATATGTATACACTCACAATAATATAAGTGTATACGTAAAGATAGACTACCAAAGAAACCGTATTGACCTAGTAGAGCCCGCAGGAATAGGAAGTTTTAAGAAAAAAGAGTACGTATTCATAGGTCGAGGAGTAGAATACATGGATGGATGGGTTAATATCCTCGAAGCCATGCAGGAAGCAATCAAAGACGCTAAAAAACGATATCGAGACTATACCTCCGAACTAGATAAGCAACGAGAGCTTGAGTTAGTAAATGAGTTCGCGGACAATAAGGATAAATACACAGACGTAACATAATTAACAATAACCAACAAATAATATGCAAACAAAATCAATAGTACAAGCAAGCGCAAACGTTATCCGAATTGTAAACCTACAAAAAGGAGACATTTATAAACGATATGAATCAAGTAGCTACGGAAGCGATAAGATACACTACGGAATAGTTAACCACATAAATAATAATGGAGAAGAAACATTTATTGAATCAACAGAGTATGAAATAGATGTAAGTGAGATGAACGCACGAACAAAAGTATTCAGTGGAACAGCAGATATTAGTATTTTCCCTGCAACTCTTGAGGACTTAGAGAATGACTTCAAGACATGTCTAAGGCGAACAAAAGAAAAATTAGTAGATAAAGAAAAAGAAGTTAAAAGTCTTATAAAGGCAATCGAAACAACAGAACGACTTGTTTCAGGAGAATTACAAAAGGAATTACAAACTCCTGCCTTCAAAGAACTAACTCAAGCAGAATTTAATCAAAAGAAATTACAAGCCGAGTCTAATCAAATTTAAAACAACATGTACATAACAACAGAAGTAGTAACAACAATAAAAGAAGGTGACACTACACGCTTCTTCGCACAAGATAAGGACATACACGACAATTAACAATAACCAACAATTAACATGGATATATTTTACACAATCATCGGACTAGTAGCAATTTACGCAATGATACACTTCACAGTTATCCAACACCGATACGCATACCACAGCAGAACAGCCTATGAACGAGTCGTAACATGGGTAGCATTAGTATCAATCGTACTAATTATTATAGGATCAGTATAAAAAACATATGAGTAACAACAAACTAATTAGAAAAACATTCCTAGTGGAAGAAAGTATGCTAGAGAAAATGGAGTTAATGCAAGCCCACCTGTCGCTGGTAACGCTTACGGATGTATTCCGTAACGCTATCAACCTCATGTACAATAACTCACTAGGGGATTATAAATACCGACCAGATCCATTGCTCTCCTCATCAAGATTAGAGGAGATCGCAATGCGCAAGGCTGAAATCAAAGTCAAAGCGAAGCAAGCAGGGAAAGACGCAGTAGTAGACAGCAAGTACGAGGGTAAAACAGAAATCTGTGAAGATATTCTCGGGGGAAGAGTCGAAGAAAAAGCAAACGGGGATCGAGTTTGTGTCTTCACACAGTATTCAATCAGTGGTGACAAAGAAGAAATACTACCACTTAAGCAAGTAACCGCAGACATGGAGAATACACATATGTATATTCCATCGAAGAAAGCAGTATTAAAAAACCGACCAGAGCTTAATAAATAATCATAAAATAACATGTCTAAAGAGACAACAAAGAAAATTACATACAAAGAATTAAACGAAGTAGTAAGAGTTGCTAACTTTATTATGCAGACAGCTAAGGATGTAGCAGGTACTAAGTTCGAGTATGCTTTCTCAAAGTTTACTAAAACAAACTATAAGGAACTTGCAGAAGCATATAATGATGAGCTAGCAGACATACGTATCGATCACGCGCTTGAAGATAGCGAAACTAAGGCTATCTTAAAGGACGAAAGTGAAAAGGGGCGTGGCTTTATGTATTCTAAAAAGGGATTAAAGGATGTAATTAAAGCTGAACGGGATCTTGATAAGAAATATGACAAGAAAGAAGTAGAAGTTGAGCCTTACATCTCATCATACGTACCTAAGAAGATGTCACAACTACAAACTGAAATCCTCACCGGCTTCCTAATTAAATAAACACCATGCCCGATAAAAACTACCACGCTCCCAAAAGAAGCAATCTTAAAAAAAGAAACAAATAAGTACATTGTAGCCCACAGTGAAAGTGGACACTTGTAATATATTCTGTTTCGTTATATACTCTATCTATGATTAAATTAGAATTATCAGGAAAAAGGTTTAGTAGATTATTAGTAATTAAAGGAGTTAGGGTTAAAGGTGTGTTTAAGTGGTTATGTAAATGTGATTGTGGAAAAGAAACAATTAAAAGGGGTGCAGACATAAAAAGAGGTTTCGTAAAATCATGTGGATGTTTGAATAGAGAACAAACTATACAAAGAAATACTACTCATGGATTATCACATACAAGATTTTATAGAATATGGCAAGTTATGAAAGATAGATCATTAAATCCCCTTAATTATAGATATAAGTATTATGGTGGTAGGGGAATAAAAGTATGTAAAGAATGGTATAGGTTTGAAAAATTCAGAGATGATATGTTTACGAATTACAAAGAACATTGCAAGAAGCATGGTATTAAAAACACATCTATTGATAGAATCGATGTCAATGGAAATTATAAATTAAGTAATTGTCGTTGGGCTACTCAAAAAGAGCAGGTTCACAACAGGAGAAAATAATATGTCAAAAATAAAAAATCACATAATTAGACATGGTGAACTTATTATGAAGGCGATAGGTGCTATCCCAGAAGGTGCAGTTTTAGTGGAAACTACAAACAGAAAGATATTAGCGTGGTCGGAGAGTCATCATCACCACGTCCTTAAAGCAATAGATTTGTCAAAGTTCAAAGTCTATACATGGAACGGAGAAACATATATTGAAGTATTAGAAATGGCTACTCTCTTACATGAGAAAACAGGTAAAGATACCCACACACCACACAAGATAATTCCTAATATATACAAGGTCGTAATTAAGAAAGAGTATGACTATTTTCTAAAAGCAATTAGAAACGTCCGAGACTAATATGAAAAAAATCAATAAACTAACATCAGAGCAAGAAGCTAGG
>Ga0222634_1000477_pt1 | contig 18603 bp, 20 predicted proteins | sample AntAcemetageno50_FD_179807 | JGI IMG/M metagenome (GOLD analysis project Ga0222634, IMG submission 179807) | Saline water microbial communities from Ace Lake, Antarctica - #50 | ecosystem: Environmental > Aquatic > Non-marine Saline and Alkaline > Saline | place: Antarctica: Ace Lake | collected...
TCAAGGTATTGGGTCCGGATTCGAAAGCTGATCGTGAATGACTTTAACTAGTATCACGTTCAGTTCGGTCCAAAATTTACTGCTGCGATGCTGTGAAAGAGCTCTTTGAAGTTACAAGTAACAAAAAACAAGATTCCATTGGTATTTGACGCTTGGATCTTATTTGCATCTTGTTTTTTGCATCTTGGTACTTCCCCTCCCCATGATATTTCCTCTATTTTTAGGTAGAAATACACAGAAAACGCTACACTGTACTCTCATGAAAAAAAAGGTATATATCGCCATCAGCACCATTCTTGCTCTTGCTATCGCTGGAGCCATTGTCTTTACCATTGTACAAAAGGGTCGTGGCACTCCCGAGTGGATCTCCGTACGCAATGATGTATTACCGCAATTCACATCGGTACATCTAAAAGAAACAACAAATATCATCACAATAGATTTTTCTTCCACTGTTGATATTGGTTTTGTCGTAAGTAAAGATTCCACATACCAATTTATCAGTCAGACAGAACTGGATCTTTGGAAGGTTACTATGGATATGGTCTATGAAACTGCCATGCGAAATTTAGATAAACGATCACAAAATATCAATGTAGAAGTAGCAGAAGCTGCAGAGAAAGACCCGACAGCAAAATACGTTATTGTCGAACTAGGTGACGGTTTTTCTGCGGTACGACTCCTCAGTAGTAATGTACGAAAAGCCATAGCACGAGAAGTAGGAGACGAATATATTGCAGCCATTCCTACCAGAGACTTCCTTATTTTTTGGCACAAAGACTTCCCGCTCTTTGAAGCATTTTCAAACCAAGTACAACAGGAATTCTTAAACGAAAAAGAATATCCTCTTACTCCTGATCTTTTTCTCATAAACAAACAAGGAATACAACCAGTGCAGCTGAAAGAAAAAACGTAAAAACACAGTTGTACGTTACTGAAACTTTTTCTCTATAGTCTCCCGTAAAGACTCTTGTAATGCGGAGTCTTCTATTTTTGCAGTCAATTCTCCTAGAAAACCTTGTACATACATATGTCGAGCAATACTTTCGTCGATCCCGCGTGATGCAAAATAAAACAAATCTTCCGCAGTAACCTTACTCACTGTGGCACTGTGCGAAGCTTTCACGTCATTGGTTTTAATTTCCAATCCTGGAATGGCGTCTATTCTTGCAGTGGTATCCAGCATTAATACATTTTCCGTAAGATACGTATCCGTGCCACCTCCCTGGAGGCCAATCTCTATCATGCCGTCACAAAAAACAGATGCACTGTCTTGTGCAACCCCCTTCATAACGATCTCTCCTCCTCCATTGTTTGCTTCAAAAACATTACGTGCAGATACCCTGTGTTTCTCTGTGTCTTTTGCATAGAAAATCCAATCCACATTACTTACCGCATGCGCACCTACTAAATGGGAACGCAACTGATGATCCACTTCCGCCGCCAAAGAAATATTCTGAAAATGCACGGTAGCGCCACTATGTACTTTACTAGATTGTCGGATAACGCCATTAGCCGTTTGCAATGTTACGACAGAAACCGTCGCATCATTCTCTACTACCACTTCTATAGTCATATCACCCTCTGTAACCAATGATACCGCAGCCTGACTGTCCGCCTGCGCAACAATACGCACAAAAGCACCATGGGGCACTGCAAAAGAAATAGTCTCTCGTAGCTGCATGCCAGAGGGAATGCATAACACGTATGCGTGGTCTTCTGTGGAATCTGTATCGATCTGAAAAGTAGGGATATCCATATACGCCAGTGTACACCATGTATCTATACGGTATAGTATTCTTATCATGATTAAACGAAGACAAGAGACATTTGATTTTCCTGAAGAGGAAACGATTAATCCACCTTCTTATCAAAGAGAATTAGATACAAAGTATGATGGCATTTCCCCACGGGAAGCATTTCAGAAGTTGAGCTCAGTAACGTATGACAATAGAAAAATGGAAGAACTGGCTCCATATGTCATTACATTCATGAAATTCAACAAATCGAAGATTGAAAAATTATTACAGCAAATATCCGCAGGAGTAGCTGTAAATGCTGAACAAAGAAACAACGCATGGAAAATGCTTGAAGAAATGCAAACACAAAATGACATCAGTAATGCTTTTGCTTTATGGGAGTTAAATATCACTCCAATAAAAGATGAGCGTTCACTATGGCCTGCTCATGCAGAAATGATTCAAAGATTCCACTGTCTTATGGGCAGATTTCGCAGTGAAATGGAGGCATTGTCACTTTTGAAAGATCAAAAGTAACCAAAAATCTTTTGCCACTGATATGAACGAAGAAATAGCAAGAGAACAGGGCTGTGCGTTCCTGGACTCAGTCTGCTTCGCAGCTGAGCACTGCGTCACTAAGAGGATAGTGAAAGCTGTGTGATCTTCGTCCATACTACAGTGGCCCGTCCGAACGGATTTATCCGGGTGGGCAGACGATCGTCTGGCAGTCTTTGTAATCCTTGTAATCTTCGTAATCTTTTTTGTATCAAGAAAAATAATACATTGTGTGTTCTCAGCACTAATCTGAACAATCAAAGATTGCAATATATAGCATATTAGGTTAAAATATACGTATGGGAAATACAGAACCTAACGACAACCAAGAGGAAAAAACCGATATGTTTGAATTATTGAATGAAAGACAATCTCTTCAGAGGAAGAGAAATGGTCCACTACCACAAATGGATACCAAGGAAAGAATACGACAATTAATTCAAGATCCTCAAATAGAAAGATTACTACAGAACATCGACAGTCGTATCAGTACGATATTTCACTCACAGTACAATACGACAAAAACTACAGGTATTTTAGAGGAGATATTTGATCAGTGTGCCGAACTGGAAAAAAGAAAAAATGACGAAGATGTCCTGCCTAAACTCAAGGAACTCTCTCAGAAGCTCACAAGAATAGAAAACGGAGATATAGAATAAAAAACATCCATCATTTTCCACTTTCCGTTTTCCACTTTCCACTTCTTTGCTTTCCACTTTCCATTTTCCACTTATCCAACGGATCCTTCCATCTCCAGTTCAATCAGCCTATTCATCTCCACTGCGTATTCTAGTGGAAGCTGTCGAACGATCGGTTCAATAAATCCATTCACAATCATTGCTCTCGCTTCTTCTTCAGGAATTCCGCGTGACGTAAGATAAAAAATATCTTCTGCCGAGAGTCGTCCGACTTTTGCCTCATGGGCAATAGTGACATCGTTATTGCGAATCTTGATATCTGGAATGGTATCGGTACGGCTCATTTCGTCAAGAAGCAACGCATCACACTCCACACTACTGGTGCAGTCATGTGCATTTGGTGCAATACTCAAAAGCCCTCTATACACACTGCATCCTCCTCCTTTACTAATAGATTTTGATATCACATTGGACGACGTATGTGGTGCTGCGTGAATCATTTTGGCACCCGTATCCTGCCACTGTCCTTCATTGGCAAAGGCAATAGCCATGTGGTCACACCGTGCACCTTCTCCTGCTAATACAGAACACGGATACAACATCGTCACTCCAGACCCCATATTGCCCCCTATCCATTCCATCACTCCATCTTTTTGAATAATGGCACGCTTGGTATTTAGGTTATACGTATCGCGACTCCAGTTTTCTACAGAACTATATCGCGCCTTGGCACCTTCTTTCACAAAAATTTCTACAAGTCCCGCATGCAAAGCCTGTGAACCATACTTCGGCGCACTGCATCCTTCAATGTAATGTACATCCGCTCCTGCCTCCACAATAATCAATGTATGTTCAAACTGTCCCATGTTCTTTGCATTCATGCGAAAATACGCCTGTAAGGGCTCTTCTACCTTCACGCCTTCCGGAACATACAAAAAGGTTCCCCCACTCCACACAGCGCCATGAAGTGCTGCAAACTTATGGTCATTGCTTGGCACACACTTCATAAAATGTTCACGGACTATTTCTGGATGACTATGCACGGCATCGTCCATATCCAAAAAAACAACACCAAGGTCTTCCCACTGTTTTTTTAAGTTGTGATACACCATCTCACTTTCATACTGTGCACCAACCCCCGCAAGCATACGGCGTTCTGCCTCTGGAATTCCTAGTCTGTCATACACTTTGCGAATATCTTCGGGAACTTCTGCCCAGTCATCTGTCTCTACAGCTCCACTACGTGCGTAGTAAATAATGTCATCGAGATTAAGCGTACTCAAATCTGCCCCCCATTGTGGCATTGGTTTTTCTAAAAAGATTTTCAAAGATTTCAAGCGATGCTCAAGCATCCACTCTGGTTCATTTTTATCTTTTGATATTTGACGAATTAACTTTTCAGAAACACCACGTTCCACTCCTTCTGTATAGGGTGAGGGATTTGCTTCATCAAAGACATTTCTATTCAAAGAGCCAAAAATTGTATCGTCAGACATATGAACAAATCATAGCAGATCTACCAATGCATAGCATTTTATACTTGCCAAATACCTACCAATCCCCCTACGGTGGTACTATCTACTTTTTACACCCCATATCTATGTACGCAGCACTATTTGACGGAGGATGCGGATGCAGTGACGACTCTTGCGACAGCAAAGAAGACAAAGCTCCTGCAACTGAGACACCTGAAACTCCAGCAGCTGAATAATATTTCCACGATCCATAGAAGAAAAGGTTCCTCTGTGAGCCTTTTTTCTATGGTATACTATATTCATGCATCGTGAACTGACCACAGAGGAAATGAAAGAGGTTCTTGCAGTAGAAGCACTCGGACATTTGGGATGTACCGACGGGGAACGTCCATACATCATCCCTATGGCATTTTCGTATGCAAACGGAATTCTGTATGGTCAAACAACTGAAGGAAAGAAAACAGATATGCTACGAGGAAACCCACACTGCTGTTTCCAAATAGGCAGTAGTAAAGGATTCATGTGGCGCTCTGTACTTTGTGAAGGAGAGTTTGAAGAACTAAACTTTGAAGAACTCAATGACCCAGAATCTATTGAAGCAGTAAGAGCTCTGACAAAAAGACTCTCAGTCATACAAGACATTGTTGGAATAGATATAGAATTTTCCGATAGCAATATTCCAAAGCCTCTGAAAATAAACGGGAAGCAAAGCACACTTTTCCGCATAGTGATCACCACTATGAGTGGTGTCGGTGGTAAATCTGCATAGTATGCATACTAAACATAAGTTTTTTTGACAATAGATTGTACTCGATGTACATTTCAGTACTTAATCTTAATCACGACCACTTATGGGACTCAACACAACGCTCAATCGCCTTCTTTCTGACCCTAGCTCCAGACAGCGTTCTATTCTTGAAACAGACATCGTAAAAATAGAACACGAAGATACCGTAGAGGGAAATGCATCTGCATCATTCTTAAATACACTTGCAGGAGATCTCGATACACGTGTGATTGGTATCCATAAAAACACCAACCAAAGACTGATTATTGTGACTCAAGACAAGACACTACTTACGCTCAAGCGCAACATTGCCAAGCTCGGAAAGAAAGAATGGATTGCTCCACTTTCAACACTATCCACCATCATGATTGCCCTTATTACCTCCAATTTCAAAAGCGCGCTTGGCCTTGGTGCATCCGAATGGAGAGCTATTTTTATAGTGTGTGGATTCGTGAGTGCGGGCTGGCTTCTTGTTTCTCTAAAAAATTCCATGGGTGCAAAGACGTTTAACGAAGTCATTCATGACATCGTCTACGAACTAGGTGCAAGGGCAAAAGAAGATGCCACAGATACCACAACACTATCCTCTACTGCACAATTTGCTGCATGTAAGACAAAAGTGCCAAAAGGACAAAAGAAGAAAAAATCCTAAAGAAATAGTGTGTGGTAAAATGTATCAGCTATGAAAAACGATCACATATTGGCATTTAAAGGGCTGACACTCAGCCTCATAGACCATGGAAGAAAATATATAGAGACACAAAATAACATCGATAATCTTCCAAAAGAGCGACGAAAACAAATTCAAACCATTCGAAAAATGCGATTTACCCGAAAAACAGAAAAACAGAAAAAGATACGAGAAACTCATGGAGAACATGCGCAATATGCTGAGGAGTTGCTAATCAAATCCAATAGGATATTGGAATCACTCGACAGCGCACGTCTGCGCTTTGCTCAACAAATAGAAGACAGTATATTTTCCGGATACACAGAAATGGCAGAAAGAAATGCGCAACGTTTTATGTACCTTGAAACAAAAGGTGTAGCGGCATTGATGCATTTACATGAAATACAAAAAGAAACCGTAGAAACAAAATACCTCAGTGCGTTGATAGAGCATATTACAAAAATACAAATTGCCCTGAGGGAGCAGCTAGACTGGAGACCTTCACTTATGGAACTCGTACAGGAAAACAATTTCCAATACCGAACCATTTTTCAGCCAGCATAAAAAAAGAGGCCCGAAGGCCTCTTTGTATCAGATGATGAGCGTAGAAAAATTATTTCAATTTATACGTAAGATTCACCGTAACAATGACTTCTTGTTCTCCTGCAGGAAGCGGCGGTGCAACCATTCCTCCTCCACCCATACCTTCTGCTGCGTCCATACTCATAGTGCGAGCGTACATAGGCATATCTCCACCCTGATTCTCCCAGAATCCTTGTAACTTGCCGAGCTTCACACCAAGGTCTGCAGCCAACTTCTCTGCTTTTGCTTGTGCGTTAGCTATCGCTTCTTCCCGCGCTTGTTCTTGCAAAATTTCTGGATCATCAATCGTGAACCCTACAGAACCTGCTTGGTTTGCACCTGCCTTGATGGCAGCGTCCAACACTGAAGAAATCTTTTCAAGGTCACGCACTTTTACCACTAAAGACTGATTTGCCTCAAAGCCTCCATCGATACGTGTTCCTTCGTTCCAGTCATAACTAGGGTTTAAAGAAAGGTTCTGTGTACGAATATCTTTTTTCTCAATACCAAGTGCGTCGAGTGCATCAATGACTTTCGTCATTTTATCCGTCAAAATCTGCATAGCACCATCCGCAGTTTTTTGACGTCCTGTTTGCACGCCAAAATTCAATGATGCAATATCTGGAACAGCGTTCATTTTTCCTTCGCCAGAAACAGAAATAGTAAACTGGTCCATATGTCTTGTTTCCACATATTTACCAGCAACATATAAAGATCCTGCAACCAAAGCCACAGCGATAGGCAGCCATACAGGTGGTTTTAAGTACAATGCTTTTTCTTCCATAAAATAAAAGGGGTAGGAATAGAATAGTTCTATAAGATACTACGCTTATTACCGTAAAAAGTAACATGTGTGCATTAGGCATACTCCTCATATCCTCCTTGCTCCAATTCTCGCGCAAAATCTGGTCCACCACTCTTTGCAATAACTCCATCAACCATAACATGCACATGGTCTGGCTGAATGTAATCCAAAATACGTGCGTAATGCGTGACAAGTAATGCAGCAAAGTTTGGCCCCTTCAGTGCATTCACACCTTCGGAAACTGTTTTCAGTGCATCAACGTCCAGTCCGGAATCCGTTTCGTCCATAAGGGCCAACAGAGGGCGTAAGATATGCATCTGCAACACTTCTGCCTTCTTCTTTTCACCACCAGAAAATCCTTGATTAACAAAGCGTTCTGCAAAAGCAGTCTCCATTTTCAGACTCTTCATCTTTTCTTCAAGTAATGCCTTAAATTTGATAGGAGATGCCGTTTTGTGTTCTGGATCACGTACAGCCATTTGTGCTTTATGTGCCGCAAACAGAAAACTACGCAGTGTGACACCTGCAATTTCTTTCGGGTACTGAAAAGCCAAAAATAGCCCCGCTTGTGCACGTTCATGTGGCTCCATTGCAAGAAGGTCTTCTCCCATAAACATCGCAGAACCGCTCAAGACGGTATAACCAGGATGTCCCATCAATGTACTGACCAATGTGGACTTCCCCGAACCGTTTGGCCCCATAATCGCATGAATCTCCCCTTTCTTAATCGTTAAATTGATTCCTTTGACGATTTCTTTACCTTCTACCGATATGTGGAGATTATTAATCTTAAGCATAAAATTCGTATTTCGTATATAGTATTTCGTATTTAGTATGCCATAGTAAAAGATTTTTGTAAGCTTTATACTTAATACATAATACAAAATACGTAATACTATCCCTGATGCCAAAAGTAACATTCAACGTCAACGGCCAGAAAACAGAAGTAGAAGCACCTGCTGGTGAGACACTATTACAGATTGCTCTTGATAAAGGCGTTCCCATAGAACACGCCTGTGGCGGAAACGGATTTTGCACAACATGTCTGTGCAAAGTAGAAAAAGGAGGAGAAAACCTCGGAGAAAGAAACGACAAAGAAGAAAATATGGGAGTCATCGAGGAAAACGAACGTCTCGGCTGCCAAGCAACAGTAGAAGGAGACGTCGAAGTAGAGATCGTCGAAGTATAAATTACACACCGGTCATAACAGCCAACTTTTCTTTCACCTTCTGGTCATACGGCTGCAATGTATGAATGCGTCTATACGTATGTTCTGCAGAGGACATGTCACCCATTTTTTCATAACTCTCTGCAAGCAAGAAAAGCATAGACGTATCACGCACAATGCGCTCGCTTGCCTTTTCCAAAAGCTCCGCTGCCTCTGAAAAACGTCCAAGGACCATACAGGTTCTACCAAGTGCTGCTGCCCGTTCTGGACTCTTTGGATCAAGACTCAGAGCATCGTTATACGCAGCATATGCTTTCGTAAATTTCTTTTGACGATAACACGCCAGTCCCAAGTTTGCATAAAAGGAAATCTCCGCACGATCATCCAGCAAATCAATATACATTGCTTCTGCTTTTGCGTCTTTATCAACAAGTAAATATACCTTAGCAAGCTCCGCCCTCGCCTCCAAAGATTCTGGTGCAATGGTCAATGCTTGAATCAATATACGTTCTGTTTCTGTATAATGACCACGAGAATTTGTTTTCTCGGCTTCACGCAATAACGAACGTAATTTCTGCATAGCCACTGCAGATGTACGGGATTTCTGTATAGGTTTTTCGATGCGTGTTTCTTTCATGCTCAGCCCACGTTCTTTTGCCTTCTCTGTTCGCGCTTTTACTCCATGAACAAATTTACGAATATTGCGGTTTTTCAACGCAACTCGTGTGCCAAGAATGGCACAAATGGCAAAAAATGAACCAAAGAGGACAAATATATAAATCATCGGCACAGTAAACTATCACTAACAGGTACCAAAGGTAAAGAAAGTCATGCATTTACCGTATGCTCATGACGAACCGCTGAGCAATTAATTGACGATGCGCATTGGTACGAAACCCATCCACAAGCTCTTGGTACGCAGGTGCATATCGTACGCATGTTTTTGGATCCTGCTCCCGCAATGTAAGACCTAAATGTAAAAGAAGCCTAGTTGCATCCTCATCGCGTTTATGAAGATCTTTTAGCATATGCAACTGACGAGATAGCGACGCTTCTCGCCAAAATGACAATGCAGAAGTATGCACAGTCTTATGAAGACGTAAACGATCTGGATCATCACGCAGCTCTACCACCTCTCCAGGGGCACCTCTGGCAATATGTAAAATAAAACGCTGATCATCTTCAGGAAGATCTTTCACAAAAGGGTGTAAGTCTTTTGTGCCTACACGGGTAAATGTTATTGGTCGTGTCCGAGAAATAATGGTCGGAAGCAGTGACTCTTTTGATTGCGTTGTCAGGATAAATACCAAACCTTCAGGAGGTTCTTCAAGAATTTTTAAAAATGCATTAGCAGCTGCATCTTGCATGCGTTCCACATTACGAATAAGGCAACAACGAAAACGACTTGTGCCTGTTTCCATCAAGCGATGATGCAATGCACGAACATCATCGATACTAATACTATCCGTTTTAGCGCCAGGCTTTTTCGCACGATGCACCTGCGGAACATTAGAATACTTGGCAATAGCATCCCAGTCTTCCATAACACCTTCTATCCAAAGTTTATCTAATACATTCAAGTCTGGATGTGTACGCTTTTCCACCGCTGTTCGTATTGCCTGTTTTTGCTCTTCGTTTGCATCAATAGACAAAAGGTCATAAGCAAATTTGAGCGCAAGAGACATCTTCCCAAGATGAGGAGCGCCAGAAAACAAATACGCATGGGACACATTGTTCGTTGCAATATCGTTTTGCAGCTGTGCTTGCTGATCCCTGTGACCAACAATATCTTTTATATGATTCATAGAAAAATAGCATACCTTCTTTTTCCACTTTCCACTTTCCGTTTTCCGTTTTTATCCGTGGCACTTCTTATATTTCTTTCCAGAACCACACGGACACGGATCATTTCGACCCACTTTATCGGAGACAATAGGCTCGTTACTCATTGCCGCATGATCATCCGCATGCATCACAATAGGATTACCTCCATTACTTTTTCCACTTTCCACTTTCCGTTTTCCATTTATATTTGCTTCGATCTGGTCTTCATTGGTTTGCAAAGACTCCAAAGCCGCCTCTGCACTGCGCAATGCCACTCGTGGTGCAAACTGTGTAAAGTCTGCCTGTAACACGGTACGGACAATCATATTTTCGATGTCAGCCAGAAGTTCACGGAATCGACGGAAGCCTTGATCCTTATACTCAATAAGAGGATCACGTTGTGCATAGCCAGAAAATGCAACCTGTTCGCGCAAGTGCGACATATTATCGATATGATCCATCCAATGTGTATCAATACTCTGCAAAGTAATTACACGCTCTGCTTGTGCAACCGTAAAGCCGTCTTCTTCTGCACATTTTGTTTCATAGAACTGTACGAGGAAATCACCAAGTTCTTTCTTTGCAGTTGCTCTGTCTGGATACGCTGCAAAAACGGCGGGAGTGAATTTTTGTGATAGTACAGGGTGCAATGTCGCCACAGTTTCGCTCATTTCTTTACTATTCCATTGCTCTGCATCATCACCAGATGCATGTAAATCCACGATAGCCTCTGCCTCTCCTCTCAATGCAATTAAGACATCTTCATGCAGTGGACGCTCCGTATTCTCCACGTTGCGTTTTCCATTTTCTGCCTTTCCTTTCTCTTCTTCATCTGCAAGACGTTCAAGGATCTGCTGACGACGCACATAAATAATGCCTCTGTGCTTATTCATCACATCATCGTATTGCACAGTATGACGACGAATATCAAAGTTTCGCCCTTCTACTCTTTTTTGTGCACCCTCAATGGAACGTGAAACGAATGAATTTTCTAGTGGTACATCATCTGGCACTTTCAGCTTCTCCATCATTCCTTTTAAGCGATCTCCGCTAAATAGTCGCATCAAGTCATCCTCCATGGAAACAAAAAACCGACTCTCTCCGGGGTCCCCTTGTCGTCCTGCTCGTCCACGCAATTGATTATCGATACGTCGAGACTCATGTCGTTCTGTTCCAAGAATAACCAGTCCTCCAAGCTCCTTTACACCTTCGCCCAATTTAATATCCGTTCCACGACCCGCCATGTTTGTGGCAATAGTGATAGATCCTTTTTGCCCCGCATTCGCAACGATCTCCGCTTCTTGCTCGTGATGTTTCGCGTTCAGTACTTTATGCGGAATATTTTCATGCGTTAGCAATGCACTTAAAGCTTCTGACTTTTCAATAGAAGTAGTACCAATAAGAACAGGCTGTCCTTTTGTATGAAATTCCTGCGCGCGTGCGGCAACAGCGACGAATTTTGCCTCAATAGTACGATAAATAGCATCAGGTTTGTCTGCACGTATCAGTGTTCTATTCGTAGGAACCACAATAGTGCGCAATTTATAAATAGATTCAAATTCCTCTTCTTCTGTTTTTGCCGTTCCCGTCATACCCGCAAGCTTTTCATAGAGTCGGAAATAGTTTTGAAATGTAATAGTCGCCAAGGTTTTACTTTCTCTTTGTACAGCTACATTTTCTTTAGCTTCAATAGCTTGGTGCAACCCATGACTATACCGCCGTCCTTGCATAAGACGACCTGTAAATTCATCTACAATAATCACTTCGCCGTCACGCACCACGTAATCCGTATCCCTTTTATACATGGCAAGTGCGCGTAATGCTTGTTCCAAATGATGCACTTCTTCAAAACCCTTTTCGGTATAGATATTGTCTACGCCTAAAAGTTTTTCTAGCTTGGCAATACCAACTTCTGTGAGTGCTGCTGTCTTTTGTTTTTCATCTTTATTGTAGTCTTCATTCTCCTTTAATTCTTGTACCAGTTTGGCATAGTGCCCATATTTCTCTGTAGATTGCCCCGCAGGCTGGGAAATAATCAACGGTGTACGTGCCTCATCAATCAAAATAGAGTCCACTTCATCCACAATTGCATAGTGTAAACCCCGTTGCACCTGACGATCTTTAGAAACCGCCATGTTGTCACGCAAGTAATCAAACCCATATTCATTGTTTGTTCCGTACGTAATATCACAGCCATAAGCAGCTTTACGCTCTTCATGATTATTATCATGCAAGATCACACCAACGCTTAAGCCCAACGTCTTATACAAGAGCCCCATCCACGCAGCATCACGTTTCGCCAAGTAGTCATTCACCGTGACGACATGCACGCCTTTACCAGTCAACGCATTGAGATAGATCGGCATCGTACACGTCAGTGTTTTTCCTTCACCTGTACGCATTTCTGCAACAAAACGACTATGCAGTGAAGCTCCTCCAAGGAGCTGTACATCAAAAGGATTTTTGATATCCCATGTAAATTCCATACCGTCTTCTTCGTAATCTGTTCCAACAAGAAGTTCACATGCGCGTGCTACCAAAGCAAATGCCTCTGGAAGCAAGTCATTGATATCTTCTCCATCGGCAATACGTTTTTTAAATGTTTCTGTTTTTTTTGGAAGGTCATCCAGAGTGAACTTTTGATACTCTTCAGAACGTTGCCACTGCCGAACTTTCGGCACGACGGTGCGTAGCTTCTTCAGCTCTTTTTCATTCGGATCGCCAAGGAGTTTGTTTAAGGAGTCTATGAATGACATCTGTGTAATGATAGCAAAGATCACACCAACGAAAGTAGAAAATTCGTTTATTTAAAAGGGTCCAAAGTCAAAGCTTTGAACCCTTGTAATACCTGTAATTATTATTGAGATTATTTGGATTCATATGCAGAAATTGCAGCGCATATATCGTCACAATCTTGCAGATAGGTAAATACCTGCCCGCATTGATTGTATTGACCATGTTGGTCAGATCTGTAAATCAAAATCCACGGTGCATCTTGAGGTCCACAACGCAAACCAATACATTCTACAATGATATGGTTATCAGACGTAACAAAGTATTCAACAGACAGAAAAAATTCTGGCGCTGCCGTGACATACGTTTGACCGTAATGTTTTCGAGTCACCATGAGTGCAGAAATATCCTCACTCGATCCAGTGAGATATATTTTCTTGTGCTCCATAAACGGCCTCGACTGCTGTGCATCGGCAATAGCACTGGCTTCTACATTCCATTGCATAGTAGATACTTTTTCCATAACGTTTCCCCTGTAAATAATCTCAACAATGTGTGAAAGAGCGCGTGCTCTGTACAGATAAAAATACAATACAATTTTTATGAATAATGTCAATTATTCTATACATTACATTTTCCGTTTTCCACTTGCCGTTTTCCGCTTTATTACCACCCCCTCCCATACCACGGATGCAAAATTTCAGTGGAATACTGCGCATCAGAAACAATCTGTGGCAAAAGATCAATAAGAGGTGCGAGCGATGCTTCTTTGCCGCCAATAACTTCTTTATGTTCAGGAATCAATTCTCCACAAAAATACTGAATTTTGAATTTTGAATTTTGAATTTCATCAAGAGTAACCAATGTGGGATCTTCCCACTGTCCGCCACGAATGAACAACTGATCTTTTTTGGTGGAATGCACCCAAAACACATCCTCCATACTTTTTCCACTTTCCACTTTCCGTTTTCCACTTCTTTCCCTGTATACATCGCTCAGATGCACACCTGCAGATGGAATACCTAACTGGTTTGCCAAAACATTGGCAAACGTCACCGCGACACGCAGACTGGTAAACCCCCCGGGACCAATGACACATACAATATGGGTTAGATCTGGCAAACTCCATCCTGCGCTATTCAATGTACGATTGAGCAAAGGGATCAGCTCATCATCCGACAGACGATTGGATGCCTGTTCATACGACACAACCTTATCATCTATACATGCCATGCATGCGTTATGTGACGCCAAGTCTATATAGAGGGATTTCATTATACGTATTGAGTATCTTGTATTTTGTATCTTGTATGCAAGATAAAGACATTCATTATGCTTAATACACAATACAAAATACGCAATACTATTCACATGCCTCTTCTCTCCGTCATCATCCCCACGCACAAGCGTGCTGATATCCTCCAAAAATGTTTACAACACTTGGAATCACAAACGATTGCGAACCAAATCGAAGTGATTGTCATTCATGATGGGCACGATGACAAGACAGATGCACTTATAGCCAAATCCACTTGGCAAATACCTGTATATTACGAGTCAATTCCAAAGAGTCAGCAAGGGGTCGCAAGAAACGTCGGAGTGCAAAAAGCACAAGCGTCCACCTGCCTATTTATTGGTGATGATACCTTCCTTGCAGTCGATGCCTGCGAGAAGCATGTACATATGCATAAGACCAAAGATCCCATTGCCGTACTCGGAAAAACCATATGGGACCCTAGCCTTGAAATCACCCCCGTAATGAAGTGGCTCGATACATCGGGATGGCAATTTGGATACGAACACATCGCACGATACGCCACCACAGAAATTCCCCAAGCAATACAACATCGCTATACCTATACTATTCACATCAGTATTCCGACGAGCGTTGCCAAGCGTACACCGTTCCGAGAAGACGCAACGCTATACGGATGGGAAGACGTTGAATGGGGTATGCAACTGCGCGACTGCGGTGTACCTCTGTACTACGAACCACAAGCGCTGGCATATCATCATCATCACATGACATTAGAAGACTCGCTGAATCGCATGGAAACCATCGGCAAATCCGCCGTATTCTTCGAAAGAAACGTACCAAAGTTTGACCGTCTACCAAAAGGGCTTAAGCGTTTGAAATATGAAATATGTTCTTTATTGCCCACCATGGATGGAAAGCATCGTGCTGCATTCTTGCGTGGAATGCGCAAAGCACAGAAACGTATTTCGTATTAGGTATTTCGTATTTTGTATAGACTTTTTTCACGGTAATACGTGATACCAGATACAAGATACGCAATACTGTTCACATGTTTCGCAGAATGGATCTCCTCCTTTTTGGTATTACTGCCGTGCTCGTACTGTTCGGACTGGCAATGATCGCCAGTGTATCCGTATTTGAAAGTTATCAAATTACACAACGCTTGGTAGAACAAGGGTTACGAACAGAAACAAGTAATTCATTTTATCTATTAAGAAGCTTTCTCCATGTCATGGTCGGATTTTGTATTATGGGATGTACCATCATTATTCCATACCGTTTGTGGGAGCGTCTTGCGATGCCACTGTTTTTAATTACGCTCGTGTTACTCCTAGCGGTATTCCTACCAGGAGTCAGTGTGGATTATGGGACAGCACATAGCTGGTTGCGACTTGGGCCGTTTTCATTGCAGCCATCAGAATTTTTGAAGCTGACGCTCATCTTTTACCTTGCACTCTGGCTTCAAAAAAGAGAAACACTCATTAGTACATGGAAAGATGGATTTATCCCATTCGCACTTCTTCTAAGCCTTTCCACTGTATTGGTTGCCCTGCAGCCAGACCTTGGTTCGTTTTTAGTGCTTACCTGTATTGCAGTCACTATGTTTTTCATTGCGGGGGGAAATATTTTTCACGTTCTCCTTGGAGGTGGCATGGCCGCCGTCATAGGTCTACCAATCATTCTCCAAAAAGAATATGTCAAAAACCGTTTCCGTGCGTTTCTGAGTCCCGATGACCCATCCATTAGCGAGACAATTGGTTTTCAGATCAAACAAGCGCTCATCGCCATCGGAAGTGGAGGATTTTTTGGCTTGGGATACGGCAAATCTATTCAAAAGTTTGGATACTTGCCAGAGGTACAAAGCGACACGGTATTTGCTGCGATGGCCGAAGAGCTAGGCTTTATGCGTATGATGATTATTCTCAGTATGTACGCAATTTTTGTGTATCGCGGTTATAGAGTAGCCATCGAAGCTCCAGATAGATTTGGATTCCTAGTCGCTGCAGGAATCACCACATGGATTGCAGCGCAGACACTACTCAATATGGCGGTGAATCTTGCACTCTTCCCTCTTACGGGGATTACCATGCCATTTATCAGCTACGGAGGATCTTCTCTGGTATCTGTCATGCTTGCCACAGGGGTACTACTCAATATTTCTATGTACTCTAAAGAAGCAATGAACGTCGAGCGTAAAACTCGTCGTGCAAAAACAACGCACAAAAGACGGGCTGCATATTAAAAAGTAATCGGTATTGAGTATTATGTATTAAGTATGAATACTGTATGTGATAACCATATATACTCTTTGTATGCATAAAATTCTTTTTGTTGGCGGTAGTTCTGTAGGGCACATCGCACCTGCGGTCGCTGTCTGGAGTGCATATCAACAGAAACACCCCCAAACCAAAGCGCATTTCATCTGCACACCACGCCTAGACGACGCAGCATTTCTACGCGCACAAGATCTATCTTTTACTATTCTCGATGCACCACGTCTCTCTGTTCTCTATCCATTAAAAATACGAAAGGCAATACAAAGTGCACGAAACATTCTCACAAAAATACAGCCAGATATTCTCTGTACTACAGGAGGATATCTCAGCATACCTGTCTGCTTTGCAGCAAAAAAAATGGGAATACCCATTATCCTGCACGAAGCGGATTCCATCTCTGGAAATGCTAATAAAATTGTCAGCAGATGGGCAACGCATATTACAGAAGGTTTTCCATCATCACACCACAAACAAAGTGTACTACGTACACACACTGGAAACCCATTACGTGCAAATATAACAAAAGGAAATAAAAAAGAAGGACTACGCCTAACGGGGCTTTCAGGCAAAAAGCCTATTCTCCTCGTTGTGGGCGGTAGCCAAGGATCCGTTGGGATAAACAACGCTGTCATTAAAAACATCGATGATTTACTACTCCGTACAGACATCATCCACATCACCGGAAGAAGAAAATCTCAAGTCCCAAATCTCAAGTCCCAAATCTCACCTCACTATTATCAAACTGAATTTACACATGAGGAAATCAAACACTTCTACGCATGTAGTGACATTGCCCTCAGCAGGGCAGGAACTGGGTCCATAGGAGAACTATCTGCTAACGGTATTCCCACCGTTCTCGTTCCATTGCGAGGAGTAGGGCATGACCATCAATATCACAATGCACAAACCGCGGTCGCAACTGGCGGGTGTCTATACCTCGAACAGTCAACGATGGACACACAACTGGTTCCGACCATTCATGCTCTTGTCACAAACAAAGATCTACGCAAAGAAATGTCTGAAAAGATACGAACATTAAGCCATCGAGATGCAGCTTTACACATTGCAGATATTATTGCACAAACCCTTGCGAAAGGGTCGCACGATCAGTAGCCTATCTCGGTTATGAAAAACCTACACCTTCTCCTCATTCCTTTATTCGCTCTTGCATTACTTGCAGGATGTACAGATAAAGATACCCCCGAACAGAACATGGAACCTACAACGCCAACAGACAATGTATTTGATGGAACAATCCTTAAGGGAAAATATGACGTTATTCTTCATACATCCATGGGAGATATCAGTCTCGAACTGGACGCCAATGTCGCACCAAAAACTGTAACAAACTTTATCGCACTTGCAAAAATGGGATACTACGATGAGCTCACATTTCACCGTGTTATGTCTGACTTCATGATCCAAGGAGGAGATCCAAACGGAAACGGAACAGGAGGAGAAAGCGTATTTGGTGACACATTCGAAGATGAGATCAACGCAAATAGCTACAATCTACAAAAGAAAAAGCTAGCAGACCAAGTAGATGGAGCTCTTCCAGAAGAGTTAAAAGATGCAACGGTAAAAGACTACTTACAACTACAAGGCTACCACTACATGGATAACCTGAAGTCTTTACCTATGAAAAAGGGTGCCATTGCCATGGCAAACCGCGGGCCAAATACCAACGGTTCACAATTCTTCATCATCCAGCGTAAAGAAGGAACAGACTGGCTGGAAGGAAAGCACACGGTATTCGGTAACGTGACCAAGGGATTGGACGTCGTAGACGCCATTGCAAATGTAGAAGCAAATGGAAGTGACATGCCACTAGAGCCAGTTACCTTTACAGTAGAAATCAAAAATTAGTATTTTGTATACAGTATTTTGTATCTTGTATAATCAGTTTTTTACTATACGCAATACGCAATACGCAATACGATATACGAAATGAGAACTCGCTTCGCTCCATCCCCTACAGGAATGCTTCATATTGGTGGCCTTCGCACTGCCCTATTTTCCTATATCGTCGCAAAGCAGACTGATGGCGCTTTTATCCTGCGAATAGAAGATACAGACCAACAACGTTCTGTAGA
>Ga0222634_1000484_pt1 | contig 18516 bp, 21 predicted proteins | sample AntAcemetageno50_FD_179807 | JGI IMG/M metagenome (GOLD analysis project Ga0222634, IMG submission 179807) | Saline water microbial communities from Ace Lake, Antarctica - #50 | ecosystem: Environmental > Aquatic > Non-marine Saline and Alkaline > Saline | place: Antarctica: Ace Lake | collected...
TAATTACCATTAAATTCGTATATATTTTTCATTATTCCCCCTCACTTTCATTTTCACGCTCTGAAATATCCCCTGCTATCACCCACAAATAATATTCCAGGATAGCAGACTCATCACGCCCACCATCACTATCAATAAAACGCTCCTCTTCAATTCCCCACTCGATTAAATGAGCCATAGCCGCTTCATAATCTTTAATATCAAAACTTGGTGATGCTGCTTTAGTATCATCATCACATTCACCTTGGTGATAACACCCTGTTAGTAACTCCCAGTGCATCCCACTCATATTGTTTTCATTTATAAAATAATCATCGTCGTAATTACCAGTAAATTCGTATATATTTTTCATTTAAGCCGCCTTTGATTCAATAAGGTTATTAAGGATTTAATAAAATATCGTTATCGTTTATGTTTAGCCCCTCCCTAATAACTTAATAGAGTTTAGTGTTAACGCCCCGCTAAATAGCAAACAAGCCCATGATGTGATTAGTGTAAGTGTAGTAATAAATTCCATGATAATTCCTTTTTTAAAGCCATGGTTATTAAGTGGTTATTGGCTTGATAGTATTATAGGCATAACATACAATTTTAATCAAGTATTATTATGCGCTATGTAATAACTACTCGGATCATTAATTAAAAACTTTAATCTATTATATAGGAAGTTAGGCAGCGGTAATTTAACTGTACCTAGTCTATTATATGTAGACTAATTTAGTCTGTTAGGTATGCCAAACAACTGTTAGGCAACACATACACATGTATCATCTATGTAACAGAGTATTCCGCTCCTTTTTTCCACGACACCCCGGACCGTCAATCAGGACATTAATGTCAGGTTCGTATATTCCTAGCGAATATTCGCTTAGCAAGATTCATGCCAACCCCTGTTCGTACGGACATAGTACTATTCTAGACCATAATCGTGTAACATACTGATATCATACAGATGCAATGCACGATAATATCTATTATCGTGCATAAAGGTCCGGGGTTCATGTGATTTCGGTACGTTAAGTAGGTGCGTATATTCCTGACAGGGTTATTGTTTTTTACCGGGGGGTGGGGGTCGATGAAGTTTCGAGATTGGAATCCTCCTAACCCCTTAAAATAAAAAGGAAAAATCGAAAAAAAGGAGCTAGGCAAAATCTGCCTACATGCTCTGCGTTACCCCTTACAGCTACTTTACCTCGACATAAAAGTGATACCCCGGACCCCCTTTCTGGCTATTTCCACCCAGAAATCTGACGGGCTAAGTATTGACGTCCTAAAAACTTGGTCCCATACTCGTACAATGACTGATCAGTATATCGAAACATCCGTGAGTGGCTTATTTGACTTAGAAAACCCCGATTCTATTGTTAGTAGAACCCAGGGAAAATTTAAATCTGCCATTTTGACTGTACCCGAAGATTTGCTCTCATTACCCGAGGGGGTTCTACGCAAAAAAGTAACTCCGTCTGCGTCGCTAAATACGATAAGAATGAGGTTTTGGTATGAGTATCAAAAGAGCTGCGAGATTGGTTGCAAAGTCAGAAATGCGGATCTGTGGACCGGGGTTTGCTCCGATCTATATTTCTACAAAACTGTACTAAGATCTCCTTTAAATTTGGCGTGGATACTCTGCCCGGTTAGATCGTACGAAGATAATCTCCAGGACATTATGGAGAGGTGTATGGCTAAGATGCAGGATATTTTGGCGCTTCCTATAGGGAAAATAAACAAAGATGGAAAGGAAGTATTGGATACAGCGGCGGCTAATGTCATCCTAAAAACATACAAATTGATGGATGATAGAATAAATGGTGGAGCTGTACAGCGAATACACGAAATTAAAGAGATAAAGCAGACCGAGATAGCGGCGCAGCCCCAGGAAGTACTGGATAACAAGTTAGCCGAGATTGAGTTGAAACTCAGGGAGAAGGAACTCAATGGGAGATCTATTGCAATTCCCCAGGTTGTACCAGCCGACAAGAGCTGACCTATTCCACAGGATGGTAATACAGCAAGCGGTTGCTTTGCTGAGAAAGAGCTCCACAATGGGAAGTTCACACATAGAAAGACTACATGCTTTTAACCTCATAAAGGATTTATATGAACAAGCCGCAGACGATGAGTCCGCTACAGTTGGAACGAGTCAAGAGGGAAAAATTAGAGTTATACGAGGCAAAGTTAAAAAGGATGGAGGAACTCCCCCACCTATACGGGCTTAAGCATTACCAGTGGCAGAAAGAATTTATAAACTCCAGAAGCAAAATGAACATACTTACCGCTGCCAATCAGATTGGTAAGTCGTCGGTTCAAATTATAAAGTCAATTAAGTGGGCAACGTCTCCCGAAATCTGGAAAGAGTTGTGGGCACATAAAGATCCAAGACAATTTTGGTATCTGTATCCTACGACTGACACAGCTACGATAGAATTTCATGAGAAGTGGGTCCCTGAGTTTATGCCTAAAGGCTCTATGAAAGATGATCCGGTATTTGGGTGGACCGCTGAGTTTGAGAGAAAGCAGATTAAGTACATTAGGTTTAACAGCGGCGTAACAATATATTTTAAGACATACGCCCAGCAAGCGTCAGCTCTCCAGGCGGGAAGTGTAGACGCAATCTTTTGTTTTACTGCAGGGCATTTGGTTTTAACTGACAAAGGAAATGTTCCTATAGAGGATATTGGGGCAGGAGACAAAGTTTTAACTAGGGCAGGGTTTAAGGAAGTTAAGGCAATAAGAAATAGAGAGGCTGAGGTTTCCTCATACCATTTTGAGAACGGGGAGAGTTTGAGGGGAACATGTGAGCATCCTATCTTTACTGATAGGGGGTGGGTTCCATTGGAACAGTTGACAGCATTGGACGATGCCTATACTGTCCCTGAATGGAAAATGTTAAAGACCTTATATATTTTGAAGAAAGCCTATACTACCGTTACCCAGATCATACAGACCCAAGAACAAGAAACTACTTCAAGAATGAAAAAGGGTATTATCTACATGTTTCTATTTGGGAAACGCACAATAAAAAGAAAGTTCCTAAAGATAGTGTTATTCATCATAGAAACTTTAACCCACTCGATAATGCGCTTAAGAATCTTGAATGTCTTACAAGATCCGAGCATACCAAGGTCCACAAGATTGAGGAGTGGAAAGCTGCTAAAGCGTACCCATTTGACTGTGTACTCTGCGGAACTCCATTCATCTCACGGTCGTCTAAAAGAACCGTCCCCAGATACTGTTCCCAGAAGTGCCGTAAAAAAGCATACAGAGATCGTCTACAATCTAACGGTAGCTAATACTCCTGAGTATTTTGTAAACGGAATTTTAGTCCATAATTGTGACGAAGAACTGCCAGAACATTTATTTGATGAATTGAAATTTAGGCTGGCGGGAACGCAGGGGTATTACCACATGGTGTTTACCGCTACGCTTAACCAGCATTTATGGAAAATGGCTATAGAGCCAGAGTATAGAGGGACCGAGCTGGAAAAATTTCCCCTCGCCGCCAAGTGGCAAATCTCTACTTACGACTGTGAGTACTACGCAGACGGATCGCCTTCTAACTGGACCCCGGAGCGCATAGCCGCATTAGTTGCTACCTGCTCCAGCGAAACAGAAGTACAGCGAAGAATCTTTGGTAGATTTGTTACCGAGGAAGGACTGATGTACCCAAACTTTAGCGCCAAAGATAATACATTGAAAGAGTTCACTCTCCCTGGAGAGTGGCTTGTCTATACGGGGATTGATTACGGGAGTGGAGGTGGAGGAAAGAACCACCCAGCCTCTATCGTATTTGTAGGAGTGTCCCCAGAATATACCGAAGCGGTGGTGTTTAAGTGTTGGCGGGGTGACAGTGAAGTTACAACTGCGGAAACAATCTTGGAAAAGTATGTGGAGCTGCGTAAGCCCTTTGTCAGACAGGAAGTAGCCACATATTACGATTACCACTGTAAAGATATGCTTACGATTTCTTATGGGATGGACAATGTAAATCTGTTGTCTGCCAATAAGAAGCGGGATGAAGGGCAAGGTGTGTTAAATGCTCTGTTTAAGGCGAAAGCATTGAAGGTTCTTAGAACTCCAGAAGGTGAGAAGCTAGTTTATGAGCTGGAGAACCTTTTGGAGAATACAGATAAACGCCGTGCGATAGATGATCTGATTGATTCCCTACGTTATGCGTTAGCAGTATGCCCTTTTGATTGGAGCAAGCTGAAGCAGCCAAAAGGAGCGCATTTTAAGAAAAAGCCGCTCACAGAGGATGAAGAAAGAAGAAAGTGGTTTCTTGACGAAACAGCACAAGTTGCGGATGATATTTCTCAAGAGCTTAAATTATGGAACGATTTGCTGGATTAGACCATTTAGCATACTATGGAAAGGAAGACTCTTATGTCGAAAGAAATAGTCAGTATTATCAAGGCTTGCGGTGAGCACGGAGTTCGTGTCTTTAAGCAAGGTGATCTTGAGATTATTTTTGGTAAAGAGGAAAGCGTGGAGCAAGACCTAGCTTACGTAGACCCGTCACTTCTAAGACCCATTGAAGTAGACCCCCGGTTCGCAGAGGAGCAAGCAGCAATCAACCGTGAAGAAGAACTAGAGAATCTGATGATTTCAGATCCTGCTCTTTACGAAGAAATGTTAGTAGAGGGTCATTACAATGCCGAAACTGAATAACGAAGAATTAAAAAGCCTATATGATAAAGCAGAGAGCGCAGACAAAGCATTGTTTGCAGAAATGCGTTCAAATCTTTTGCTTATCGCTGGAGAACATTACTCTAAAAATGCGAGAAGAAATTTTGTTACAAAATTACGTAACGCTGAAAATTTAAGTGAAGATCAAAAGCTAAGACTTACCAAGAACCATATACAAAAAATTGCCGGAACCTACGTAAACAATATTATATCTGGCTCACCTAACGTAACAATCGTCCCTGACATTGACACTGAGATACAAGATCAAAAAGCGGCTGAATTAAATTTGGCAGTTTGGAGAGATGCTACTCAGAAATATAAATTGAAAGCTAAGATAAGAAACTTTGCAGAAAACTTTATTGGTATTGGCGAAGTCTGTTTAAAAATATCTTGGGACCCTATGGGTGGAAAGCGTACAGGTTTTGAACCTCTTATGCGAAAGCTAGAGTTCCCGTACCAGGACGAGCAAGGTCAGTTTATAGAAGAAGAACCAGTATTAGACGAGCAAGGGCAGCCGAAGCCCGATAAGACAAAACCAGTTTTTGAAGGTGGTTTTGAATTTCATACAGTGTATGGGTTTAATCTTATGCGCTCACCAGACGCTCAGTCTATGGACGAGTCACCATACCTTATCGAAAGAAAGATGGTTGACTACTCTATGCTTAAGAAAAAATACGAAAACGATCCTATAAAAATGAAATACATTGAGAAGAGTAATGAAGAAACTTTTATGGTTTTTGATGGCTCTCGAAATGAATATAGAACGGACAGTAACCAGACTCTAATTACAGAGCACTATTATCGCCCGTCAATTGTGTATCCAGAAGGATACTATTATATCCGAACAAAGGAAGGTATTTTAGAAGAGGGAGAGTTACCCTATGGCATATTCCCTTATGTATATAAGGAATTTGATGCCATACCAACATCACCTCGTGGAAGGTCTAAAATTAGACAAGCCCGCCCCTACCAAATTGAGATAAATAGATGTGCGAGTGCAATTGCGACTCATCAGGTTACTCTTGGGGATGATAAATTAGTTACTAATACATCTGGGAAAATTGAGCATGGAGGCTTTCTACCAGGAGTGCGTTTAGTAAAGGTTCCAGGAGGAGCCTCGCTCACGCATCTACCAGGAAGAAGCGGCGATCAATACTTACCGTATATGCAAAGTCAGATTGCAGAACTTTACCAAGTTTTAGGAATCATGGAGCAGAGCATAGACAAGGAAATGAACGCAGATCCTTATGTTTTATTATTTCAAAATATTAAACAGAAAAAAGTTTTCAACACGTACATCGAAAAGTTCGAGGAATTTTTAGTTGATACTTGCGAGTTGTATTTAAAATTAGCCAGACATTACCTGCCCGACGAGATGTTAATTCCCGCAATAGGAAAAAGAGAGCAAGTAAATATCGCTGAGTTTAGATCAATGGAAGCTCTTGGGTATAAAATTAAAATTGAGCCAATGAACGACAATATTGAAACTATGTTTGGTAAGCAGCTAGCTTTAAACCATACTCTTCAATATGTTGGTGGGCAGTTAGGGCAAGAACAAATTGGAAGTTTATTAAAGAACTCTCCGTTTGGAAATGCCGACGAAACTTTTGACGACTTAACAATAGATTATGAGAATGTAAAAAATGATATGCTCGCTCTTGAAAGAGGCGAGTACGCTCCAGCTAATCAATACGATAACCATGTTTACGTTATTAAAAAGTTAGCACACAGAATGAAGTTGAGTGATTTCAGATTTTTAGATCCGCAGATACAAGAAATGTTCCAAGCAAAAATTAAGGAGCATGAAGAAGCGGAAGCAAATAATCAAAGACAATTACAATTGGCACAAGCCGGGCAAATACCTACGGACGGGTATATGGTCAAGGTTGATTTTTATGTGTCCACGGACGACGGCAAAACAAAACGTGCTGTTCTTCCTTATAGCGCAGTTAGCTGGCTTTTAGAAAAGCTGGAAGCCCAGGGTGCAAACCAACAAAATTTGGAGAGTATGCAAGATGGAGCGTTAGCTGAGTTATCAGAAAAGGTAGGAAACCCAGACCAGGCAACCAACGGGCAATCAGACCCAAACCAAGGATAGAAGATGGACGAAGAGAACAACGAAGTTATCGAAGAAGTTAACGAAGTTATCGAAGAAGTAAATGAAGAAGTAATCGTAGATGTAGAACCAGATTCGATTCTTGAGAAAGTGGCATCACTACAGAGTGAAGAACCTGCTACTTTAGCGGAAGAAGCTATTGCAGCGTACGAAGCTGACTTTAACTACAAAGTTTATGACGAAGTTAGAGAAATTCCCGAAGATATGAGGGGTTTTATCACCAATAAAGAGACAGAAGATAAATTTAGAGAGATTTATGGTAAGTCAGGTGCTTTTGATTCAGTAAAAGAAAAATATAACGGTCTTAAGGAAAGAGTGGACAATCACTATAGTAAAGTTGAGGCAGACCATAACAATCTAAATCAAAATTTAGATGACTTATCTGCAATGGTCCAGAATGACGACATGCACGGCTTTTTTAAAGCATTGGGTGTTTCCGAAGACAAAATAATGAAGTATGCTTTAAACAGAGCAGAATACCAAGAAATGGAGCCTCAACAAAAGGCTCAGGTTGACCACCAGTACAACCAAACTTGGGAAAGCGCACAGCTCGCAAAGCAAAACCATGCAATGCAAGAGCAAATACAGTACCAGGAAGTCCAGACCAGAGAACTCCTATTAGATTCAGAATTAGCAAAAAATGCTGACTTTGTGACACGCTTTGACGAGCAACTAGGGCAAGGCGCCTTTAGACAGGAAGTGATTAATGCCGGTCAATTGGCATATCAGCAACGTCAACAAGATGTTTTACCCACGGAACTTGTAAGTAACTTAATGGATAGGTATGGAAACCTTTTTGCGACACAGGCACAACAAGCCCCCGCAGCTACGGCTCCCGCTACAAACAACCAAGTTGTAGCACCTGCAAAGAGTCACCCAACAATTCCAAATGTGAAAGGTGGAAGTACTTCACCTGCACAAAAGATACCCACAAGTCTTGCTGATCTACAAAGGATGGCAGACAGCATGGAGTAAAGAATTTTATAAACAATAATGTTTTTAAATAAGGAGAATTAACATGGCAACTAGTAGAAGTTTTAGCTCAATGTTAAATCAATATTTACCCAACAAGCTTTTAAAAGAAGAGCTTATTAGAAGAGATTGGTTTCTGAGCAATGTACAAAAAGATGAGAAGTGGAAAGGTGGAACTGTAATAGTTCCTTTTAAAGGAGCAGGGGCAAGTTCAATTGAATTTGGTCAATTAGCAGGAGCATCTGACATTTCTGAATCAGAATATGTTCGTGGTACTATTTCTGCATACAAGGAAGTTTGGGGTTCATTATTGTTCAACCATACAGACCTTATGCAACATGACGGCAAGATGCCAGAATCAACTTTTATTAGGGTTCTTTCTGACAACTTAGAAGACTTCATGATCAACATGAAAGAAGCTGTTTCAATTAACCTTTTAACTGGTCCACACTTTGCAAAAGCTACTGCAGATTCAGACCTTTCAAACGGCGTAATTGAAGTAGATAGAATTGATAGATTTGCTCTTGGGCAAAAAGCATCAATTGATGATGATAACTCGACGGCTACGAACGTTTACGTTATTGCAATCAACATTGATCTTGGAAGAGTTACTGTTTCAGCTTCACGTGGTGGTGGTGCTTTAGACATCTCTGCATACACAACAGCGCAGAATACTAAATTTTACCACCCAGGTGCTCAAGCTGCAGGTTTCCAATCTGTAAGAGATGCACTTTTAAGTGCTGCTAACGGTGGTGGATCTTCACTTCATGGTCAAACAAAAACAGCTTATCCTTTTTTACAAGCGGTAAATATTTCTGGTGCGGCTATTACTTCTGCAAATATCTTAGATGAAATCTTTGATGCTTACGCAGACGTAAGAAAGAAAGCTAGAGGTAAGGCGAATAAAGTTGTAATGGGCTTTAAGCATCTTGGTGCTGTTCTTAAACTTCTTCAAACTGAAAAAGGTGGATACCATAGTGCAGGTCAGCAAAAAGCTTCTGAATTTGGTTGGACTGAGATCGTTATTGGAAATGTTCAAGGATCACAACTTACTTTAGTAGGTATCCAAGAAATGGACGACGACGTTATCTTTTTCCTTGATATGAGTTCAATGAAATTCAGATCAAACGGAATGTTTAAGAAACGTAAATCACCAGACGGAATCGAATTCTATGAAACTAGAAGTACAAGTGGATACAATTACATTGTAGACGTTTGCCTCTTCGGTGAATTAGAAGTTTGTAAGCCTGGTTGTAATGGGGTTATTTACTCAATTAGTTACTAGAAATAAATAAGGGCGCTCCCCGATTAAGGGGAGCTACCTTTTTAAAAAACATGGAGATTTAAGATGGCAAAATTAGTTACAGACAATGAAGCATACTCACTAAATAGAATGAACAAGCGATCAAGAGATAATAAACTTGGTACAGCTTTACAATTAGCGGGTATCAAAAAAGCAGGTACATTTACAACTTTAGGCGGTGACGCTGCTGAATCAATTGTTGATGCAGACGTTGTAGCAACTGATGTTGTTATGGTTTCAATTCATACAGAAGGTGCTTCACCAGTTACATGTGATGCTGCTGCAGCAGGAGCGGGTTCAATAGCAGTTACAATGAGTGCAGATCCAAGTACGGATCATGTTCTTCAGTATGTAGTTTACGCAACAGTTTAATTAACGGGAGTCAATCATGACTATTAGATTACAAGACAATGTGCCTACCGATGTAATCACAGCACCCCAAACTGTTACGACAGGGTGGGTTGATTGCGGTGAAGAAATTGACGTTAGGGATTTTGAACAACTTGCAGTTTTCTGCAATGTAGATATTAATGCTGCTGCCAATTTTAGAATTAGGTTTGTTGGACTTCATACAAGCGGCGACGCTGATGAATATGCACTTCCTATTTTAGATGTTCAAGCAGGTGTTGTTAATGTTGACCAAGAATACTTTGAACTAACTGATGATGCTGACCAGAAAGTAATCCTTTATCTAAGTTCATTAGATTTAATTCCATATATTAAGGTACAAATTTCTGCAGGTACAGCAGGAGCAACTGCCGGACAAATGGACGAGCTAAAAGTTATAGGACAATCGAAAAGAAGCGGCGGTAAATAATGAGCACAGGTAGTACGAATGGACTAGCTGTACTCAGGGTTGGATCTGTATTAGACCAATCCGTTGCCCGTCGTGGTTTTACTCCTGCTAGTATTGCAGGCTTAGAAAGATGGTATTCATCTAACGACTCAGCAAACTACACGACTTCAACCGATAACGGCAGAAATGTTGTAGACGCTTGGACAAGTATTAAGCAATTAACTTGGTAATATATGAAAGAAGCCTTAAAAGAGAAATTCTCACTACTAGCGGTCGGAGCAATGGTTTCGCTAGTTGTCTTTCTTTTAGGGCAATACACTGACGGGTTTATTGTGGATAAGGTCTTTGCAGATTTTAAGAGTGAAGTGAATACAGCTATCCAACTAAATAAGGCAGCGATCAAGACAACGTCGAAAAATATACAAGAGATAAAAACAGACGTAAAATGGTTAAGGAATAATTTATATAGAAGTAGGGGTAATGAATGAAAGTATATGGTGAATTACAACGGGCGCAGTTTGAAAATCTCGCTGCCGATCCTACGGGGGCTGGTTTAGTAACTGGTCGAAAGTGGCACAACACTACTGAAAAGAAAGTAAAATTTTACGACGGTACTTCAGTAATTGAGCTTGGTGCAGGAGCAGGGGGGATCAACTATTGTGGTAACTCTGATTTCGAAGCCTCGGTTTCTAATTATAACCTCTATGCCGATGCAGCGGGTGTTAAACCTGTAGACGGTCAAGACGGTACAACAACTGGATTAGCTTTTACTCGAACAACTACAACTGCAGAAATATTAAGAGGAGTTGCCTCAGCAAAACTTGCTAAGACAACAACTACAAACCTACAAGGTTTTGGAGTCTCTATAGACTTAGATCTTTTTCCACTCGCTGACCTAAGCTCAGTGATGCAAGTAACTTTTGATTACGATGCAAGTCACGCAGGATACGCTGACGATGATATGCGAGTTTATATAATTAGCTCAAACGATTCTTTCGTTTCAGATTATAATGTTATTGAACCACAAGGAGCGGAGTTAAAAGCTGGGAAAGGTTCTCACTTTTGTACATTTCAAACGGATGCTACAGACCAAGAATACAGATTATGTTTTCACTTGGCTTCAACATCAGCAGTAGATTACGATGTATTTCTTGACAACATTTCAGTTTCACCAATTCAAACCCATCCAAGTGCGGTTGCTGTTAGTGATTGGAAAGATTACGATCCTAATCTGTTAAATTTTGCACTAGACACAGCTGATGGCAATTATAGATCACAATACAGAAGAGTTGGGGATTCTGTTGATATTCGAATATATGGCAGCATCCAAACAAACCCTACAGGGATTATTGGGTTTACCCTGCCTGACGGACTATCAATGGTTGATAGAATATCATCGAGGGATGTTTATGGTGTTGTTAAAGGGTTTGATGGGGGTTCAAATGCTCACTTAGGAATGGTGTCTAGTGGAAGCGGTACTACTTTTAATGTGTCAGGGGATGACGGCACGGCACATTGGAATGCAACAACTCCCTTTACGTGGTCGGCAGGATCAGATTACTTTTCAGTAAACGTTTACGGTATTCCAATTCAAGGTTGGAGTTCAAATTCTCAAGACGTTGCGGTTGTGGATGATAATAGAATTGTAGCAATGTCTGCCGATAGCTATGCTGGTGCAGCAATATCAAATACCGCTGAAGGAGATCTAACTTTTACAACTAGTTCAGAGACACATTCTAATTTTGCAACTGGCACAGGTATTTATACAATAGGTACATCTGGTTGGTATCAAGTCTCAGCTAACACTGGGCTGCAAGTATCTAGTCCTACAGCAGGAAATAAAGGGCAACTCCTTTTATACAAAAATGGATCAACATTAATAGGCGAATGTCAGCAAGAAGCAGAATCATCATCGACTAATACTTTCTTTTCACATCACGTAAGTATATCAGCAGTTTACTTATTAAAAGGTGAAACATTAAAAACCAGCTACGCTAATAATTGGGGAGAAAGTGTGTCACTCCAAGGTAATGCTAGAACTAATTTTAGTGTAAGCAAAATATCAGGACAAAACCAAATCATTGCAGATGAATCAATACTTGTTCGGGCAACTACTAATGCAGGTGACTCTTACGGCACTAGTTGGGCAGCACTAATTTACGAAGATGTGGACGTTAATTCACATGGTGCTTACAATAGTACAACTGGAATTTTTACTGCTCCTTACTCTTCTACGTTTAAAATACGTGGTACGTATAGCTTGGCTTCGCTGAACAATGGGGACGATATGTTTATAGGTATATCAAAGAATAGCGCAGCAACTCCATTACATGCCACAAGTAGATTTAGAAATGAGAGTGGTTCAGTAATAGCTAAATCAATATCCACAAGTGATTCTATACCTCTTTTAAAAGGGGAGACCCTTGAGATTAGGATTAGGTTAGACTCTACTGAATCATTAGAAGCGGATGGAGCATACAACGTGATAACAATAGAAAAGGTGGGTAGATAATGGCAATGATCGAATACAAAATAACAAGACACAGACCCGGAAGAAATGGGGCAAAAGCAACAATGAGCAAAGAAGATGGAGATAAGTGGCTTGCAAAACAAATCGCTAAGAACGCTTACGGCAACCCTGCAAGATGGATCAATCTAGAAAAAGCCGACGACTTTGAAAGAGGTAGAGAAGATGACCGCAGAGAAATAAGAGGGGATAAATTTCGCCCTGAGGTAATAGGGGAGTTTCTTTATAATAAAGCTGGGGAAGCGGTAGAAGTTTTAGTGGAGGCAATAGCTGCTTACACTGAGAAAGATGCTTTTCTTGGATACGACATTCATGTTCCCGCAGATTACACAATCGCTACTGAAGACGTAACCTCGAAAGAAGCTGCGAAGGAAGCGAAGCGTAATAAAAAATCTAAAGATAAAAAAGACGCAGCACTTGCGTTAGATAAACTAGATGTCGATAAGTTAGACTTAGCTGGAGTAAAAGATGCCCTTAAAAAGGTTATTCACATCTTGGAAATCGAAACGAAATAGGACACAATATCTCTATATAAAAAAGGGAGTCGATTTCGATATGATGTTCATGAATCCAAAACTTGTAAAGTTGCTAGGCATTGTATTAATGTTTTGCAAAAACCACGACATAACATGTGAGCTTACTTCTGTTTATAGAACAGCAGCGAGAGATGCCCAAATAGGTGCAGTAAGTAACACACATTCTACAGATAGGGCTTTCGATCTTTCACTAAAAGAAAGCAACGGCTTTACCAAGCAAAAGATAATTGAGCTTGAAAAGTATGTGTTACAAAACGCATACGAGACAAGAGGTCCACACAAATATTACCTGGGAGCGATCTCCAAGAAAACTAAAAAACATAGACCAATTTATATACATGGAAATTCTGTTGGTGATGGCATCCACGCCCACTTACAAGTTTCCCCATAGGAGTTAATCATGGAAGGATTACTAGCCATCTTGGCAAAAATTACAGAAGTTGCGGGATTCGCAACTGTCGCTATCTCAGCATTACTGGCAATTGCCCTTGTTTTACCTGGGGATGAACCAGACAAAACTTTGCAACAAGCTCTTGATCTAATCAAAAAGTTCTCTCGTAAGAAGAAGTAGTGAAGATACTGGGCTCAGTTATAGCCTTTGTCGTGTCTTTCTTGTCAGGTTTACGTAAAAGTAAGCAAGCTGACGAGAGAGACTATCGTATTTTTAAGGAGCTGAGTAAATCAGATGAGGAGAGAGATGATGCTGAAATTGATCGCCTTCGCTATTCTGGTAAGTAGCTGCGCTACCTCTAAAACGGCTCCCAGGCTTGAATATAGGACGTTATATCCAACTGACAAACCTGGGATATTCAGGTACTCTTATGAGGACTGTGTAAAGATAATGTGGATCTATGAGAAGTGTGATCGAAAAATTGAGTACTTTGATCTAGCAGATAAACAGATGCATCAAAAATTAAAAGATATGGGCTTTGCGCTCAGGGTGGTAAAATAGGATGGCAATTACAACACTAACATACGGTAGTCAGCTACCTGCTACAGGTGATAAGGGAACTGTGTTTTTCCCAGCGTTAGAGGCGAACATTATCAAAGATGATGCCCACAATCATGAAGGTACAAATTCTCCTAGTTTAAACCCAGAAGCGATTACCGCAAGAACCGCTACTATATCAAGTGGAGATTGGAATGTGGAATCTAATGGATTATATAAAGATACTATCACTGTGCCCACCGGGATTTCAGAAATTGATAATCATATTATTCTATTCAAAATTGCTAGTGGCACTGACGATGGTTGCTTTGTCTGCCTTAGATACGAGCGACTAACCGCAACAACTTTCGACGTATTTATTAATGACTCTAGTGTAGACGTCAAAATAATCTATAGGTAATACTATGCTCCAAACTCAACCATTCGAGGTTTCAGATTTTAGCGGCGGAATTACAGATAACTATCTTGATGGTCCTATTAATCGCTATAAAGAGGCTGATAACTTCGTCGTAACTTTTAATAATAAACTATACTCAAGACCCGGCTCCCTCATATGGGACATGGCTAATCAACTTGGTCCTGATTCCGAGCAGCGTATAAATAAGATTGTAAACTTCGATAATGATAGTGACATTTTCTTTTTTGACAGAGTAAATTTTCGCTACCTACTAGCGGGCACAATGGCATCATTGGTCGGTCCAGTAGATAGTAATGATGCTTTTTCTACCGCCTCTGCAGCGGCTAAGTTTTCCACTTCACAGTGGAACGGGCATCTATATATTACAAACAATGAGTTCATGCTTCCAATGAAAGCGTACAAAGATAACTCAGATGTTTTACAGATCAGAGACATGGGCTTACCTGCATTGGCGTCAACTCCAGCTATCGCTTCAAGTGGCGGTACAGGGAGTAATTATATATACGCCTTTGCTTACTTTTACACCTATCAAATAGGTGATGTAACCTTTGAGGACTTTGGTTCTGTAGTAACAGACTCAGAACTAAACGTAGGTCCTGCCCAAACAAATACAATTAACATAACTTCTATCCCTGTACTCGCTAACGGCGCCACAGGAAACAGAGATACAGGAAGTATAAAAGTAAAAGTATATAGAACGCAAAGTAACGGCGATGTTTTTTATTACGTCGGGGAAGTTACAAATGGGACCACTACGTACAACGATACTTCGTCTGATGCTACTATCCTTACTAACGCTACTCTTTACATTACTGATGGGTCCGTAGACAGGGATGCTCCACCGCTTTGTAAATTTCTCCACGTTGTAAACAACGTAGGTTACTATGGATTCCTTAAATCGGGAGCTGATGAAGTACCCAATAGAATACGGCTATCTGTTCCTAACGATCCTGATTCTTGTCCTGAAGCGTTTTTTGTCGAAGTAGATGATGACATTACGGGTATGGGGTCACATGAATATATTCCTATTATCTTCTGTAAAAACTCCCTCTATAGAATAGATGGACGTTTTGAATCAGATGGATCGGGCTTTGCCCAGGTCCAAAAAATATCGTCAACTACTGGTTGTATATCCAACGACTCCATAGTTTCTACTAGGGAAGGGGTATTTTTTGCCGGTGCAGATGGCTTCTACGTTACTAACGGTTTCACAGTGGAAAAGATTTCCCGTGAATTTGATGAGCGATATCTAATCATGGCGGCAAACACAGGAAGTGATGTATATGGAACCTACGACAAAGAGAACTCAAGAGTGCTCTGGGCGTGCAAGCAAGACGCAAGCTCGGACGATAACGACAGAATATATTCGTTGGAACTTAGCTTTGGAGTACGTCCTGATTCTTGCTTTACCACTTGGAGTGATAACGGCAATGGTTCGTTTTCTCCAAGTGCATTAGAGTACTACCAGGGAAAACTTATACGAGGAAACTCAGACGGATATATTTTTCAGCACGCAGCGGCTACACTTACCGATCCAAAAGTAACTACAGGTATTGATGCTAACCTATGGGAAACCGAAGCGATTATATATAACTATGTAAGCTGCGCCTTTTCTTTTGGCTCAGTTTTTATGAGAAAGTTTATACCAAGGATCGGGGTTATTGCTGCCAGTGAAACTTCACTAGCGATGCAAATAAATAGTATTAATGATGACCGGGTTGTTACCCAGGCTCTCAAGCCTATCGTTAACACAAGCTCATTTTTATGGGGAGACCCAGATGTGTCTTGGGGAGATGAAGGTCTTATATGGAACTTCACAGGGATCATCGAGGAGCAAAGACGCTTCCCGGCTAAGAATTTACGCTGCACATATAAACAGGTCCAATTTACAAACGCCTATGTTGTTATCACAGATAGTGATGACAACACTACAGCGAACCTCGATGCGGGGGCAGATACTGCCACTCTTGACGACACCGCTTTTTCCTGGCGAAATGACCTTATAGATTACTACCTCTCTTTTAGCTCCAACGCTTACGCTACGGATCACCTAGTAACTTCCAGGGATAGTGCCACAGTAGCAACTTTCCAGGATACGCAGAGTGCCATAGCTAATACAACTGGTGCAGGGTGGAAACTTAAAGGGAAGCCGAAAAATCAGATTCTTAATTTGGTTGGTTATACGCTGCACGTTGCGGGGCTAGGAAAGACTCAGAAGCCTTTCAGGTCAGGAGAGGGTGAGTAATGCCTAAGAACATCACCCTACTACTTAACGAAGTACAAGACACCTACGCTAGGGAAAGCCTTAGAAGGCTGGAAGAATACGCCAATAGGGACATTGTAGAGGGTAGAAAGTTCCTAGCGGATACGGTTCTGGACTTTGCAAACAGCTATATAAGACATAAACTACTAACTGAAGCAACCCAGATAACACTTAGAAATCCAAAGCTTAACAAGACAGTAGTTCTGGAGTGTACAGGTAGCTTTGCGCTGACGATCCCACTTGGGACAATCACCAGCGGAACTTATAACGGTGCAAAAACAAACTGGGTATATATTCATTGTGTAGATGAAATCACCCCAACATACGTGGTCAGAATAGAAACTGCCCCGTAGGAGTAAAGATGGAATATTTTACTCATTTAGAGCTGAAGCTAAAAGTACAAAGAGCTTTGGACTTGGAAGATGAAATCTTCATCACTCCAACTGAGTTATTAGATTATCACAACGAGGCTATAGATGAATGTGAAGCGGAAATTCATACGTTGTATGAAGATTACTTTCTTGCTACTGAAGCCATTAGTTTGGTTAGTGGCACTGACTCATACGATTTACCTGCTACTATATACGCTAATAAGATTAGAAGTATTATCTACCGTAACGGCTCAACTATATATACAGTCAAAAAACTTAAGCCAAGGGACATGTTTGAATTACTTGAAGTCCAGGATCAATACCCTACGACTGATTGGTATAGATATTTTGTCTTAAACAATGCAGCTCAGGCAGCACCACAAATAAATGTAACGCCAACGCCTAATGAAACTCTAGCCAGTGGCTTTAGAGTTTACTTTATACGTAACGCAAACAAGATGGAGTCGGATACTTCTGTATGTGACATTCCAGAATTTTCTATGTTTATATATAACTTCATGAAAATGAAGTGCTACGAAAAAGAGGGTCATCCAAACTTACCTCTTGCAGCAAGTGCTGTGGAGAACCAACGAAAACTTATGCAAGATACACTTTCAAGAATGGCTGCTGACGGCGAAACAGAGTTAGAGCTAGACTTAACAATGTACTCGGAGTCTACCTAATGAGTTACGCCAACAACCCCGAAGATCCTAACGGAGCCAACTACTATTCTAAGCCACGTATGAACATGGAAAAGAATAGGGAACTATTACAGGGGAACAAAGTAGGATCAGTATCAGACCCAGGGAAGATTGATTTTAGAAATCTTCTAAATAAAGACGGTAAACTATCAGGCGATATGACCGCTGGAATGAACGAGCAAGCACTGGGCAGAATGAGAAGTATAGCTGGCGGCGGTGCAGCTCTTAACGATCCTTTTAACCGTATGATGGAGCAGAACTCCAGTAACCTCACCGCAGACTTAGGACACTCTTCTAAATTAGCGGCTACGGGTGCTGACGAAGCGCAATCAAATTTAGCTCAGACAGGCGGAGTATCAAGTGCCGCTTCTGATAGAATTGCTAGAGCTGGGAAAAGAAATCTTATGATGAGTCAGCAAAGACAAAGAGCAGGTTCGGCTGACAGGGGCATGGGTATTTTACAGCAAAAAGCAGACGTACAAAGAAATGCACAAGAGATGCTACCTCAGGCAGAACTAGGTAAGCTATCGGTTGACGAGTTTAATCTTAAGAACAGATTGGGCGAGAAGAGAAGACAAGATGGGTTACAGAATAGAATTTTTGGAGAACAAATGAAATCATACGGGGCTGACGTAGCAGGTAACGCTTATGCAAACAGCGCTCCCGAACAAAGTATTTTTGGGAAACTAACAGGGGGTCTTCTTGGCTAATGACAATCAAAACATACCAGAGGAAGGACCAAAGAGAGGCTACAGGCAATTTCGTAGGCAAGATTCTGGGGAAGCGTGGGGGCTTTATCAGGGACGGAAAAAGAACTTTGATAGAGATCAGCAAGCTTTCGGTAAACGAGATCTGTACAAGGAGTTCGGAGCAGGTGGTAA
>Ga0222634_1000486_pt1 | contig 18459 bp, 34 predicted proteins | sample AntAcemetageno50_FD_179807 | JGI IMG/M metagenome (GOLD analysis project Ga0222634, IMG submission 179807) | Saline water microbial communities from Ace Lake, Antarctica - #50 | ecosystem: Environmental > Aquatic > Non-marine Saline and Alkaline > Saline | place: Antarctica: Ace Lake | collected...
ACAAGATGCCGATGGCTTCAGCGCGATCTCTCCTTATGGAGGCCACTAACCCTTCCTCCGCCTCCGGCGCCAATCAGCTGTTCACAGGCCTGATGGAGCGCGCAATCAAGGGACAGGCAGGTGATGCGACACGTGACAACAAGCGGGTCAAGGACTTTATCTGGGCCTTCTTCGGATCGCCGATCGTGATTTCTCCGAATGCTCGAGAGCACGTCGGAGACGTTGTTGCGCCTCTGGACCAGCTCCAAGATGTGCCAATGAAGTCTGAGCTGTTCATGGAAGGCAACCAGCGCCAAGAGCCCGCTGCTCCTGCACCCAGCCCAGCAGCGCAGCCGCAGCCGCAGCCTATGTCTGCTCCTGCGCAGAGCGCGCCCACACCACAACCTGCCCTGTATTCACCAGAGCAGTCTGGGCAGAGGTACCTGCAGGCGTTTGGCCCGAACGACACCATGTCGGATATCGCTCAGGCCCAGTCCGGTGGAATTGCTAGCCTTTAGGGCCATTCGATGCAGGCATCTGTGCAAGGTAGGCTCAGGAAATAGGAAGCCCATTTGTTCACTGCAGCCACTGCTTAATATCTTCTCCCAGAACCTGAGAGGCGATGTTGATCTTTTTCCGAAGAGACTGGAGAATCTTTTCGTCGATCGTGTTTGGTGTGACGAGGTCGATGTAGGTGACGCTCGCGTCCTGACCAATCCGGTGGGGCCTGTCCTCTGACTGGAGACGTTTCTCAAGGTCGAAGCTGTTGGAATAATAGATCACGGTGTTCGCCTCGGTGAGCGTGATACCGTACCCGCCGGACGCAGGCTGGCCGATGAAGTACCGCAGCTCAGAGTTAGGGTCTTGGAAGGCGTCCACGATCTTTTGTCGCTCTGATTGAGGCGTGTCCCCATAATAAGTAGCCACGGACCGCGGACCATAGGTCTTCGCCAATTCGGCCTCTAGTGACTGGATATCATGCCGGAAGTGCGCCCAGATGATAACCTTCCCATCGACCTCTTCGAGGACAGATTGGACCTCTGCGACACGGTTATTGGCCAGCGGCAGGACCTCTCCCTCGTCGGTGGTAATAGAGCCACAAACGATTTGCTGGAGACGCATCAGCTGGGTCAGGACAGAGGATGTTGTGACCATCTCGCCGTCTTCCAGCATCGCCAGAGCCAGCGTCTTCATCTGGGTGTAGGCGTTCTGCTGCTCCCGTGTCAGCTCGACGTTCCGACGCATATAAATCTTCGGAGGGAGGTCAAGGCAGTCTTTCTTCAGGACCCTGTAGGTGAACCTGTCCAAGGAAGCTGTCAGCTCGTCAAGGTTCTGGAAGCCTACAATCTGGTTGTAGGATCGGGCGCCCATGATCCGGCGCTGGAGCAGCGCGTACCGTGACTGGAAGCTGAAGAAGGACCGGAACCCGAGTGCGCTTGGTGCCAAAAAGTCACATTGACTATAGACATCGAGCGGAGATTTGGTCACAGGGGACCCCGTCAGGATGCGGCGGTACTTGGCTTTGCGGCCTAGGCGAATGATGGCCTTGGTGCGCTGGGCATCCTTGTTCTTGATCTGGGTAGACTCGTCCACACAGACGAGACTGTTCGGATTGCACTTGACGAAGAGGTCTGCGACCTGCTGCAGCTTGCGCGTAGACATGCCTTCGGTGTTCACGACGAAAAGGCACGGCTTTGTCGGATCACGGACCTCGGGACTGATGACGGACAGCAGCTCCTTCTCGAAGGACTTGGTGATGTTTGGCTGCCACCGGACCATTTCCCAGCGCTCGAGATCATTCAAGTGAGCAGGGATTTCTTTCTGGACCCAGTTGTCATAGACGCCCTTAGGCGCTAAAATGAGTGCCGCGTTAATCTCCCCCTTGTCCTCAAGATAGCCAATAGTATCGATCGTCACCTTCGTCTTACCGGTGCCCATTTCCATGAACAGTCCGAAGTAGATGGCGTCTTTAGATATGTCGTAGGCCTTCTGCTGATGGTCGTAAGGCTGGGTCTTAAATTTATACATGTGCGTGCTCCACTTTCTGGTTGACGTCCTTTATATAGTAGTTTATGGAATTGTCCAGCGGATAAATTTCCGCTTAACCACGAACCACGAACTGGAGACTACCTATGTCAGAAACCCTAGCTGACCTCATGTCCGAAGATGCCGCCTCCGCAGCATCGTCATTGGCCGAGGTCCACGAGGCGGGGGTCAGCAGACTCTCGGAACTTGCGGAGGACCTCGATAAAAAAACCTCCTACATGAAAGACCTTGAGCAGAAGCTTAAGGATGTGAAGATCGAAATCCTGCAAATCACGGATAACGATGTCCCTTCACTGATGCAAGAGATGGGCGTTCGATCGTTCACTCTTGAGAACGGCGCCAAGATCGACATTAAGCCGACCTATGGTGGCCATATCTCTGCAGCCAACAAGGACGATGCGTTCGAGTGGCTTCGAGAAAATGACTTCGACGATATCATCAAGAACGATATCACGGTGTCGTTTGGCAAAGGCGAGGACGCAGAAGCATCCAAAGCCTACGATCTGCTGAACAGTAGCGGGTTCCAGCCCTCCGATAAACAAAGCGTGCATGCCCAGACCTTGAAGGCTTGGGTTCGTGAGCGCGTGGAGAAGGGGGAAGAGTTCCCCATGATCCTATTCGGGGCACACATCGGGCAACGGGCCTCAATCAAATCTGGAAAGAAAGGGTAGACATCATGGCTACTGCTAAAAAGACCGCTGTCGAAAAGACAGCAAAGACTGAGGTTGCCCCCATGGGCCTCACTGATATGTTCGAAGCGGACGCAAACTCAGGTAACGAGAACATTGGCCAAGACGATCTTGCCATCCCGTTCCTGAAAGCGCTCTCCAAACAGGACGATATCTTTGATACCCGGGAAGACATTCGACCCGGCGACATCCTCAACACCGTCACAGGGCGCGTGTACTCAGCCAAGGACGGGCCACTCACTGTGATCCCTTGTGCCTACCAGCGCAAGTATATCAAGTGGTCTCCCCGCGGCGAAGGCTCTTCGGCGCCACTCGCTATCTACGATCTTGGAGACGTCCTGCCTAAAACGGTTCGTGACGAAGCCACGAACAAGGATATGTGCGTCGATGAGAATGGTACGTATCTCGAAGAGACGCACCAGCACTTTGTCTGTGTCCTCAATGATGATGGCACAGTCTCTCAGGCGTTGATCGCTATGAAGTCCACAAACTTGAAGAAATCTCGCAAGTGGAACTCTATGATCTCTGAGCGCATGATGACGCGGAGCGATGGGTCGATGTTCAGCCCGCCGCGTTTCGCTTCTACGTTCTTGCTGGGTACCGAGTCCCAGACGAACACCAAAGGCACGTGGTATGGTTGGACGATCGACAGCCCTCAGTGGTTGGCCGATGCCAACGTCTACGGGCAAGCCAAGCGTTTCTCCGACGCTGTCTCTGCTGGAGACGTCATTGTGAAGCACACTGACGACGAAGGCGGGGAAGGACCTGACGGGAGCGGCCCAAAACCGTTCTAATCGTATCCTGCTATTGACATAAGTGCAGGGAGGCCTCTTCTATGGCCTCCCTCGCATTGGAGACACCCACATGACCCTGTTGAACGATTTTGAAAACATTTTTCAAGGTCTGGAGTCAGCGTTTGGCCGTTTCGAAGTGGAAACGGGAAGTGGATCAGGTAAGAAAGCTGGTAAAGCCGAAGTCTTGAAACGTCCCCGGACGGATCAGGACTGGAAGAACCATCTGGAGGGCCTCGGCTGGGGGATTGGGATCGTACCAATCAATGCCGAGAACAAATGCCTCTGGGGCGCGATAGATGTTGACGTCTATCCTCTCGACCTGAACGCTTTGGCCAAAGAGATTGATGACCACGACCTTCCATTAATCGTCTGCCGATCTAAGTCCGGCGGCGCCCACCTGTACGTGTTCCTGCGTGACTGGACCCCTGCGGTAGAGCTTATTGCTTTCCTGAAGGATGCGGCCAGCGTGCTCGGGTACAGTAAATCGGAAATCTTTCCGAAGCAAAAAGAGATTCTCGTAGAGCGGGGGGACGTTGGCAATTGGCTGAACCTCCCGTACTACAACGGTGACCAGAGCGTCCGGTACGCCCTGAAGAACAATCCTGAAGACAGTAACCCTATACGACTGGACCTGTCAGAATTCATTGAGTATGTGGATGAGAAGCGCATCGACATCGGCAATGTCACGGTCAACACCAAGAAACGCAAGGCTGGCGAAGTCGAGAAGGGGCCTTTCGCCCACGGCCCGCCCTGCCTGATAGCTCTCGCTGCAGCTGGCGTACCAGACGGCGGGCGCAACAACGCCCTATTCAGCATGGGCGTGTACCTTCGGCAGGCCAAGAAAGACACTTGGAAAACCGAGATCGTCAAGTACAACGAAGAGCACATGGACCCTCCGCTGCCTAACAGCGAAGTGGGTGTCATCATAGGCACGCTGGACCGCAAGGACTATGGGTACCGTTGCGACGACGAACCTATTGTGTCCTTCTGCAACAAGGATGTCTGTTTCACCCGGAAGTATGGCGTTGGTACCGCCAACTATAGAATGGACGTTGGCAATCTGCGGAAGGTCGAGTCCGAGCCCCCGATCTGGATCATGGACGTCGATGGACGGCCCGTGGAGCTCGCAACAGATGACTTGCACCAGCGCCAGCGGTTTATCAAATCCTGCATGGAGCAGCTGAACGTCCTGCCCCCGCCAATGAAGGCCGAAGTCTGGATGAGGCAGGTGGGCGTCCTGCTGCAGCAGATGGTCGAGACCGAGGGGGCCGTCATCCCCGCGTCTGTCTCCGCCACTGTTAGAGGCCGCTTCGAAGACGTCTTTGCACGGTTCTTGGACCAAGCGAAGGAGACCGAAGATTTCGATGGTCTGGAATCTAGGCCCCTGTACAGTGTTGAAGACAATAGAGTTTATTTTACCCTACAGTGCCTGAGTTCGTATGCCAATGCGCCGCGCGACTACGAGTGGACCGACCGCATACTGAACAATGAACTTCGCCGCCTCGGGGCCGTCCCCGGGGTTATTCAAACCCACCGCCCTGTCAGCGTGCTGGCAGTACCTAGGCCTGATAAGGCCGGCAGAGCAAAACCTAAATTCGAACCAGCAACGGAGATGCCATTTTGACCCATTCAACGAACATCGAGCGCGTGTACGGACCCCCCGGAACAGGCAAGACAACACACCTTCTGAACATAGTGGAAGCGGAGATCGACATAGGTACGGACCCTACGAAGATTGGATTCTTCGCCTTCACCCGCGATGCGGCATCGGAGGCTAAGACCCGCGCCATGGAGCGCTTTAGTCTAGAGACCAAGGACCTCCCGTTCTTCCGGACGATGCACTCACTGGCATATCGATCCAGTCAAGGTACGATGGGCCTGATCACCACCGACGGATACCGTGAGTTCATGGACGAGATGAATATGTATATCCCCGGCGATGGGCAGAAGAGCCTGTGGGAATTTGAGAACAGCTATATAATGATCCTCATCTCCCAGAACCCTTCCATGCGGATTATTTCAATGTCCCGGCAGAAAGGCATCAGCCTGTCCGATGCGCACACTCAACTGGGCGATCTCTCTGTATCGTGGCCCGAGACCAAGCGGATCGCGGAGTCCTACAATAACTTCAAGGAGACACACAACTTCTACGACTATACAGACGTGCTGGAGATGTTTGTCCGGGACCTCGGAGGCATCCTGCCAGAGTTTGATCTGGTGTGTATCGACGAAGCACAGGACCTCGACAAGCTGCAGTGGCAGATGGTTGACATCATCGCGGGCAAGACCAAGCGGCTCGTGCTGGCCGGTGACGACGATCAGGCCATCTACAAATGGAACGGCGCCGAGCCTGAGATGTTCGTGAACCGCGAAGCAGAGGACACGGTCCTCGGGCAATCCTATCGTGTACCATCAAAGGTACATACTGTTGCCGAGATGATCGCTAACAAGATGACTGACAGACGCCCGAAGGAATACAGGCCCCGGGACGAGGAAGGCAAGGTGGTGCACCACGCGGACATACACTCCGTTCCTTTCGATAAAGAGGGGTCGTGGCTCGTCATCGGCCAAAATGGCGGCATCCTCAAGCAGGCCTATCCCGTGCTGAAGGCCGGGGGACACTTCTATACGGACAACTTCCGCAAGTCCTCAGTGGACATCAAAACAGGTGTCGCGATCATTGCATGGGAAGCCTTGCGCAAGGGCCGTGAAATCACCCTGACTGAGGCGGAGGCTTTGTACACGTTTATCCCGTCAGGGCTCGGCGGCATTCGCCGGGGCGGCAAGAACTCCCTCGGGGAGTATGATGGCTCGTACCCGCTCACGCTGCAGACCCTCAAGGAAAACCATGGGATGGACTGCCCCGATGAGCTCTGGCACGTCGTCCTACGGGACATGGCAGACGCCGATCGCATCTACATCACGGACATGCTTCGGAATGGAGAGCAGTTCAATCGCGAACCGCGGTTCAGGGTCCAGACGATCCACAAGTCCAAAGGCGGCGAAGCGGACCACGTCGCGCTGTTCACGGAGCTTGGCCAGAAGTCCTATCAGGAAGGTCTCGACGACCCTGATATCAACCATCGCCTGTTCTATGTTGCTGTGACCCGGGCGAAACAGTCCTTGCACATTATCAATCCCCGTGGGAAACGTCCCTACTATGCCGGACTGTGATGAACACAGGCGCCTTCTAAGGGAGATGGTGGCAGTCATAGAGGCTGGTTCCAAGTTCGCTTGGAATGGCCAAGGCCTTGAAGCAAGGCTTGTCTTTAAAGGCCTCCACTATCGGTGGGTCCGGGACGCGAAGAAACTACTTGAGGAGAATGAGGATGGGTAAAGACATAAACTTCCTGAATGTTGACGTGGACTCTTGGTGCCCGCCATCGGAGCTGCCTGATCTACGCAACCGCAGCGTCATCGCGATCGACCTCGAGACAAAGGACCCCAACCTGCGCAAGCACGGCCCGGGCTGGGGACGCAACGACGGGGAGGTTATCGGGTACGCTGTGGCAGCGGATGGCTGGTCTGGCTACTGTCCCATCGGACATGACGGCGGCGGCAACATGGACCCTGTCCTCGTGCGGCGCTGGCTCAATGACATCCTTGGGGGCGAACACGCCATAAAGGTTGGCCACAATATGCAGTATGACCTTGGCTGGATGAAGCGGGACGGCGTATACCCTAAGGGTAAAATCGTCGATACCATGATGACAGCGTCGCTGCTGGATGAGAACCGAATGGGCTTCTCCCTCAACGCGCTCTGCTATGACTGGCTAGGCAAGACCAAGTCAGAGAAGCTGCTGGTCGAGGCGGCAAAGTCCTTTGGCATCAATCCCAAGTCTGAGATGTACAAGCTTCCAGCCATGTTCGTTGGTCCGTACGCTCAGGTCGATGCCGAGCTGGCTCTCGAACTGTACCACTATGAGATGGGCCAGATTGATCTGAACCAGCTGCGAGACATCTTCGACCTAGAGATGGAACTCCTTCCTATGCTGGTCGACATGACCTTCCGAGGCATCCGCATCGACACGGACGCTGCAGAGATTGCCCGAGAGGGCGTCAAGAAACGCATGGTCAAGATACAGAAAGCCCTCGACAAAGAGGCGGGTGGACCGATCTCCGTGTGGGCAGGCAATGATCTGGCGAAGGCCTTCGACAATATGGGAATGGCGTATGGTCGTACTCCGATCAACGAGGAGACAGGTTCGGGCGGAAACCCTTCCTTCACAGCAGGGTTCCTAGAGACACAGGGCTCCACCTTTGCTACCAACGTCGTGGAGATGCGCAAGCTGTCCAAGGTAGCTGGGACGTTCATTGACGGCATTCTAGAACATGCCTCTGACGCGGGTCGAATTCACTCGCACATCAACCAGCTGCGGTCCGATGATGGGGGAACCATCACGGGCCGTCTCTCTATGAGCAACCCTAACCTGCAACAAATCCCGGCCCGCGATCCAGAGCTGAAGAAGATGGTGCGCGGCCTGTTCCTCCCGGAAGAGGGAGAGGAATGGTGCGTACTCGACTACTCGCAGCAGGAGCCGATGCTCGCGGTCCACTACGCTGATGCGTGGGGCGCGTACCGGGGCAGGCCTCTCCGCGGCGTGGAGGAGATGATCAAGATGTATCAGGATGATCCCGATGCGGACTTCCACTCGTTCGCCGCAGCATTGACGGGTATAGGCAGGACGCCGTCAAAGGCCATCGGACTGGGCAGAATGTACGGTATGGGCAAGCGCCTTATGGCTGCCAACCTCGGTATCACTATCGCTGAAGCCGAAGAAATGCTCGGGAAGTTCGACGCAAACATGCCGTTCCTCAAGGAGCTGGCCAAGGCTGTTGAGAGCAAGGTCCAAGACCCGCGGTCCGGGGGCAGTATCCGGACGCTCAGAGGCCGTATGTGTCGGTTCGATAAGTGGGAGCCTTCCTCGTTCGGTCAACACAAGGCCATGGCCTACGAAGAGGCAGTCGCGGCCCACGGACCTCATGTCCGGCTGAAGCGGGCGATGACTTACAAGGCTCTGAACAAGCTTATCCAAGGCTCTGCCGCGGACATGACGAAGCAGGCCATGGTCAATCTTGGCCGGGAAGGCGTCCTGCCAATGCTTCAGGTCCACGATGACCTTAACTTCAGCGTCAGCGATCGATCCGTCATTCCGAGGTACAAGGAGATCATGGAGTCTGCTGTCGAACTGGCCGTACCCGTCCGCTGTGATGTGGAGATCGGACCGAACTGGGGCGCAGCAAAAGAGATAGACCTAGACAAACTGCTGTAGTGCAGTTACAGGTATATGAAAGGAGTACTATCGTGGGAAAATCAGCTCATTCGAAAAAGTGGAAAACCATCGTACTGTCTGCTGACGACTATTATCGTCTCAAAGCACTTGCTGGCCTTGAGGGCCGCAAACTATCGATGCAATTCCGAATTATCTTCGCACAATGGTTTGACACCCGGTACAATGACGCGGACCTTAAAAGGATCAACATCGTCGCAACCGACCTGCGAGAAGAGATGGATGGCCCGGAGGTAGGTGATGTCCGCCCGCTGCAGGACTAGGATTGCCACAGACTTCATTGAGGACTGGCTCGACGAGCTGGAGATCAAGTCTGTTGCTGCGACAGTTGTTATGAATGACATGCAAGTCAGGGGGCAGGAGGTCCATCGGCGCCTGTTCGACAGCATGGAAGCTGATGTCCTGACCGCCGCGAAGCTGAACAAGCTGAAGCGTATCCTGAAATGAAAAAAGGCGGCTCGCGAGCCGCCTTTCTACTGTGATCCATTCCGGACCGTGTGGCAGGCCGTACAGGCCGACGGGTCTACGTCTTGAAGTGAGGAAGGAGTTTGGGGACGGCGAGCATCATTTCCGTGCTTCGTTTGGTGTCCCAGCTCTCTCGGATGATTTTACCCATGATGGCATTCCTTCAATGACACGGCAAGTTTGCCGCATGTACATGCTGACACAGGGTTTCATCGACAACAAGGCTCCCCATGTGCTATGGTTATGGAGAAACAGAAAAACGAGGTGTTGATCATGGGTATTCCAGCCGAGGGCAAAAACTCCCCTAAGAAAAAGAAGACAGTGGCCCGCCCCGCTCCGCTCGTTCGCGGCGCACAGGCCGTGGGAGATGTGTGGGACGATGTTATTGATGGAGCCAAGTCCTCCAAAGAACAGCGCCGAAAGAACCTTGAGGCGTGGCGCGAGCAGAGGAAGAAGGGCAAACTTGACAACTCTTCAAGCTGGTGGAAGCCCGGCGCCCGTATGGCTCCTCCTCCCGGAACCACCCCTCCAAGAGGCAACGGCGCGCGAGGCCGCGTCGAAGATTTCCAGCGTCGCTATGAGGCTGCCGTCGCGGAAGCTGAGAAGGCCCGTGCGGAAGGCCGCGAAGGCGACATTGCAAGCGGTTTCAAGACAAACTAGTTTAAGAGCGCCCCAGTTTGCGCCCGCCGCGTATATACTGTAGGATCGTTTTTTAAAGGTGAGACACTATGAACTTCCTTTCAACACTCATCGGTGGATGGAAAATGTATGCTCTGGGGGCCGTCGCTGTGGTGGCCCTTTTGACAGCTTCCTATTTACAAGGGCGTTCAGATGGTTCTAATAAGTGCGAGGCGTCCCGCGCAAGAGCGGCGACCGTCAAGACACAGGCTGTCCTAGACGAGATTTTGAAAATCTCCGAGGATAACGCGAAAAGCCGCGCCGAAGAGGCGAGACGCGATGCAGAATTGGTGAACAGCATTGCGACAGAGACTAATGACATACGCGAAACTATTACAGCCATCACTCGACTTAAACCCGTCATTGTTACCCAAGACTGTGAGTCTGGCGGGTTCGCTATTGATTATGACAGCACTGTCGGGGTGCTCAACGACATCGCCGCCGCTACCTCCGGAGATCATCCGGATCGAGGCGGAGGCCCGGACCCCTCCCCCTAGTTTAGTTCTGCCTTGCGAAGGTCTCCCAGAGATGGGGATCACACAAGAGCAGTGGGCAGATTTGCCCGGAGAAGCACAGCTCCAAGCGCTGCAGGACCATTTTGGCCAGCGCTGGGCCATGACGTACGTCGTGTGCGCCCTTCGCCACGCAGGCCTCGTAGAATGGGCCAAGGACGACTCCGATGGATAGTCTCGTCTACATCATCACCAACATACAAAACATCGCGATGGTACTGGGCTTCGCCCTCATCGCTGGTCAGTTCGCCAGACAGCTAAAAATGCACACCAAATCAAGCCGCGCGTTTGTGACACTCGTCCTCATATTCGCCCTAGGTGCCTTCAACGGATACCTCCTTCCGATATTCTTGGACAACGACATCGTCGAAAAAATAAGGCTCCTCACCATGATACCCTTGATTTATTTCACGTGGGACTACGCAGCCAAGAAGGATGTCCTGATTATAGCAGAGGCATTGAGGAGGGACCTCTCCGTTAAATCGGTCCTTATTCGAGAATCAGAGGATCAAGAGTAATGGACTTTCTAGCCCAACTAAGCGGCCCCATGGGCGGCATTTTCGCGCTTGGCGTATCCGTCGGCGCCGCTGCCGGGTACAGCTTTGCGCTGTCTCGTGTGGCTAAGGCCCAGATGGAGGCCGTCGTAGCGCCCCTGAAGTCCGAACTGCATCACTTGGCTCTGCGGCTGGAGAGCCTTGAAAACGCTCTTGCGAAAGAGCGTGCCTTCACCTCCGCCCTGATCGAGCAGCTCCCGGACATCCCGGGACATCTGAAGGAGTGGATCAAATCAAATTCCGTCTAAGCCACAAGCAGGGGGGAGCCTTCTCCGCCAAGTGCGAGGAACTCCATCGGGAGCTGCTGGCCCTAGATGCGGAGGGAGCTGACCTTATTCCGATCGCGTACGCACTTCTCCTGAAAGGCATGGAGTTTCTCTACGTCGCGACAACGCTGGATTCGACAGAAGCCACGATACTCGTCAGCGAGGCCCAGAGCGTTGCATGTCAACAGCTCCTACTCTTCGAAGACGCTAGAAAACCTTCTGTGCATTAAATGGTTGACACGGCTTTTCCCCGGGTCTATGTAGTAGGGGACAGCTGTTCGGCTAGTCAATGTGTTTCTCCAAACACCGGGCGACATCGAGTAATCGGTGTCGCCCTACACATATCATGACCCTGCACCAGTGCGGCGCGTGCAAGAAGAAGAAGCCGCTTTCGGAATTCTACCTGCGCCGGGACACGGTCAAACCCCTTCCTCGAAACAAGTGCAAGACCTGCTGGAATCCTAGGACAGGCCCCTTGTCTTTGAGGGCATTCCTGTCTAAACGGGTGTCTGGTCGCCGGAGCAAGACCAAGCATCCCTTCAACCTATCCGTGAAAGAGGTTATGCTGCTTTGGAAAAGGCAGGACGGCAAGTGTGCCCTGACTGGGCGAACGCTCACTATAACCATTGGATCGGGTCATGTGCCTACCAATGCCTCTCTGGATCGCATTGATCCTGCTCTTGGATATACCATCGAAAATGTCTGGCTGGTGTGTAATTCTGTTAATATCCTGAAAGGGCGGTTGACTGTTCCGGACTTGTTGATAATGTGTTCACAGATAATGGAGAACTCGTGTAATGAAAAAGAGAAAAACGCCGACCCTCGGTATGACGACGGGTATGAAGGAGCTTCTGAAGGAGACCGCTGAAAAGCACGGTGTGCCTGAGGGTTTCATCCTAGGAACGCGGAAGTACGGAGATTATGTGAATGCTCGCCATGAGTTTTTCTATAACTCTGTGCGAGACGGGAACACCGCAAGCAGCGTGGCCCGTCGAACAGGGTTTGATTCCCACACTGTGCAGTACGCATGTGCTCGCTACGCCCTTGTCAATGACCTCCCAAAGCTGGTAGGATACAATCTGAAAGAACGCCTAAGAAAGCAGGCTGTCGCAGCGACGGCCCGAGAAAAGGAAAAAGTCCATGGGTAGGATTCTCGAGACTACGTCTGTGCCGATGGGTGACCCCATACCTAGATTTGAGGGAGGGGCCATCTTTTACGAAGGCGATGTTTCTGTGGCCTCGCTGCAACACGTCACTGGCGGTGACTATAACCTGTTCATTCTCGAACCACGGTCCGCGGACATCATGCAGCGCATCGACCACTATATCGCGTTGAATAACTCAATTCCCTACGATCCAGATCGCCCGGGCGTTCCGCCACCTCCCCCGCGAGACGTTGTCGTGACACCGTTCACCAAGGCGTTCCGGCAGCTATTTGTTCCCGTGAATTGGGCAATCGCTGCAGGTGCAGTGCTTGTAATCTATGCTATTAAAACGGTCTTCACCAAATAGCTCTATCGACTTATTGGTGATGTCCTCTTCCCGCAGCTTGCGGGTTTCCGAACTAGGCAGCTTGTGCGCGATGTACCCGGCCACCCGTGTTGGTGTCCAGTTGTCTGCCGTGAACCGGGCCAGCGCGTACTTGTCGGCCCAGCGTCCGGCCCAGCGGCTCTTCATGTGAACTTTATCGCTCATCCCGGCACCACGTACAGTGCGCGGTCAAGCAGCGCAGTCAGTCCTACAGCTGCAACGGCGCCGCCAATCAGCATCGCCGATCCTGCATAAGCGCACCATTTACCGAGCTGCGCGGCGTCGTTCTCCTTCTCCGCTTTAGAGAAGCTCCAGAAGGCCAGCCCTCCTACGAGAAGGATCATGCCCAGCGCCATGAGGGGAAAGTGAAGCATAAAAGCGAGTAGTGCGATGTCTGAATTATATGCCATGTCCTAGTTCCTTTGCGGCTGTAACAGCTTGAGCTGCAGTTTCGTAGCGCGCTGCGGACAGCGTGCCATTGGTTCTCCAGAAGCGGTACTTCCGGATGCCAGCGTTGAAGCTGGCGGCGACCCCCACCGTCAATAGCTCCTCTTGGAGACCTTGACGGAAGGATTTCTCGGACATTGCTGCCTCGACATTTGAGTGGAAGCTTGTGACGAACTTTTTCCCGTTCACATAATAGCGTGCCCGGTACCGAAGGGGATCACTCTTGGGCTCAATGCACGAGGGCAGACCTTCGTGGGTGATGGACCTGCGGCGATCCTTCAGTCCCTTGCGAAGGTTACGCAGTCGGTCGTCCATCGTGTCCCCATTTGCATGGAATACACGCTCAAGGCCCTCGACCCACTCTCCGTGTACCAAGGCCCACGCAACGTGCTTGGCAGCGTACCAGCGACCAAACAAGATGCCGCGCTTCGCGCCGCGGTGGTTTGAGGTGAGGCAAGGGTTCCCGGCATGCCACGCATTCCAGCGATCGCAGGCTTCTGTGTCGTCATCGAACCATCTCGGCCCACGGGCCTTCCATTTGAGCTCCCCATTTCCCGGAGAGTATTGGATCAGTTCGCGGATGTCCTCTATTGGGAGGCGGTCCGGCATTATACCAGACCTTTTTCCGTAGCGAGCCACTCGGGCACATCAATGGTGACGACTGACCCGCGCTCACCTGTCGAGTGAGTAAGGCTCGTCTTGGATATGGGGAGCCAAATCTCTTCGGCATCCTCGTGCTCTTGGATCAGATACGCCTTCATTGTCTCAGTGATGTACAGCACAGTCAGTTCGATGTTATCACTCATAGATATCTCCTGTTGGATAGATGAATTCTTGCATGCGCACGCTGCGCATGACGGACAGGTGGCAGGCTTCCTGCAGCTTGGGGTGCCCGATGTACACGCAGATGTCGCCGCAGCTGATCTCGTGGCCGTGCTGAGAGGCAAGGGAGACACAGAGCGACATTGCGCTACTGACCTCCTCTATCGCCTCTGGCGGCGGCGCGGTTGTGCAGCTTGTCAGCCCTGTCATGGCGACAGCGTACACCGTCAGGAAGCCGAGAACGAAGGCGAGGCGATCAGACATCTCTGGACACCCACAGAATTACCTTACCTTCCGACCCCCAGCACTGCGCGGGGACGTACGAATAAAAGAATTGGACATAGGTGCTCAGGAGCATCTGGTTCTGGCTATCCGCGCAGGCCACGGCGCGGCGCAGGTCGTTGGACAGGACAGCGTGCAGGAAGCTTCCCGGAGGGACGCGGTGTACGATGTAGTTAACCACACCCTCATGCATGTAGGTAGGGATTTCCAAACCCTGCGTGTCGCGGAAGTTTACGAGGCGTTCGCGGAGATATGTCTCCTCCTCGGAAGTTATTTCAAGGGCCATGGTGTTTCTCCTAGTGAGCTGTTGGGGGGTCGGCAGGCGGCGCGTGGGGCGGGACGAGGACACCATTCTTGAACAGGTTCGATATCGACTGGACGACACCGATGAGAACAAGATTAGCTGCTTCCTCATCCGGGATAGCTACGCCCTTGGTGGCTTCAAGCCACAGCGCAGTCGCAAGGTGGGCCGGGGCCAGCGATCGAACGAGGGGGTAAACAAGCCGCCACGCGTCCTCGCCATAGAAGCCCTGCATCCCAGTGATCGCTGTCAGCATGATGTCCTGAGTGCGGGCGACATCAGGGTCTACCTCGGGCAGCTCTGTTTCTTCGCTCATGGCTTTTCTCCTGTGGATGTTCGAATTAAAGGATGGTCAGACATCTCATCGACCAGCTTGCGCATGTCCGCGTGGATAGCCTTTAGGGACTCGGGCATAAGCTTGCGGCGGGCCAGCTGCGTGGAGATGCTGCCGGACGCCGCCGCTAGTCTCGCGTGCCACCCTGTCAGTGTTCGTTCAGTGTCGCTCATTGCAGCATTCCTATGTTGTCGCAGATCATCATCGCGTAGTTCGCAACATCAGCTGCCTCGTAGGCGATCCGGTGAGCGAGATACGGGTCACGGGTGCCATCGTATATTTCCTTGTGCAGCTCCTCGACCTCCCCTCGCAGCAGGCCCAAGAGCTTTGATGGAGGCACACCTTCCCAGCCACCTTTCGACTCGCGCTGGACCAGCTTCTCTTCCATCAGGGCCGCAAAGGCCATCACTGATGGGCGAATTGTTGTACTATCGGTCATCTCTTGGCCCTCCCTTTGATGCGCATCGATTCTCCATATACGTGGTCCGCGCAGTACGGGCACACGCCCATTATTCTTGTGTTCCGGGTCTGGACCATGATAATCTCGCCGTGGTCCGCGATCTCGTGTCCGCAGTGGGCGATCAGTGGCTTAGATGTCACGGACCGCGGGTCAGGGAACAGGTCGGGCGCCAGCTGGTTAAGCCATCCTCCGGAGAGTACGTGGGCGGCGAGCTTGTCCAGCTCTTCTGGTGTCTGAGGGGTCATTTGAGTTCCTCCGTGTCTGCCTGTTCAGCGTCCCAGAGGTCCTGATACAGGTCCTCCAGCGCCATCTGCTGCTCGGCGTGCAGCGTGTCGAGCGTTTTAGGCTTCAGCGAGCGCACAAACATCTCCGCCGTGCGCAAGGCTCGGTTTTTCTTGTGGACTATGTCCTCTAATTTGCTCATGCTAGCGCAATTCTACAATTACGATTAGGGCGATGCCTATAAGCAGCAGTATCCACACGGACGAGCTCTTCCACCACGGGCGCTTAAATGGGTCAACGGGATCATATGGCATAGTGTAGTTTCCTTCCTGCTCGGGAATATTTTACCCGGACACTCTCTTTTAGGGCTGTATATTCCCGTACGGGATCATTACGTCAGGTGCTCGTGCACCACCTTCAGGTGGACCTGCGTTCGGATGTCGCGTTGCAGTTTCTTCCGCGCCATGCGCTCGGCATGGGTTTCGATGCGGGGGTGTTCGATGACCATGTGGTCTTTCGACTGCGTGCGCGTCGTGTGACGCGGTGCATAATGCTTGTGAATAGTCTGGCGCATATCATCCCTCCTCCGGGTCTTTGAGGGGCATCACGGTTGTTTTCAGGTGGGCGCCAAGGAACCCGAGAAACGCTCCGGTCTCCCAAACCTTGAAGGGCCAGTTGAAGTACTCCGCTATGGCGGCGCAGGTGCTCGGGTAGGCGAGGCCCACCGCGAATGCCCCGAGGCCCGCGAAAAAGGTGTACATGATCGGAAGTACAAGAGCCATTAAGGCCGTGGCGAGCATGACTGTTGTGAGTTTGTTCATGTCGTTTCTCCTTTAAAAATTAAGCTTTTGAATACAGCATCATCGCCGATAGATCGGTGCAGGGCGATCTTGTTCCAGTCTACGCACATTTGCGAAGCAAGGTGGGTCACAGGGTTTGTGAGCGACAGGCCCACCCACTCTTTGTTCCGTGCAGTGCTTACGATCTGGCAGGCCTCTTCGAAGACCGATCCTGCCAACCAGTCTTGGACCGATATGACGTCGAAATGTCCGTGTTTGCTCATGTTGTTTCTCCTTGCTTCACCTGTACACGATGTGCACTTATGGGTAAAGTTAATTTCCTGTAATGTTTATGAATGTCTTCCGTAGTTCGGCCCCTGTCAGCGGGACATACTTGTGGCGACTGGCCTGCACACCAAACAGCTTGGCCATACGAACCATCTCATCCGGCCCCAAACGACCCATATCATATCTGATATCGAAACGACCGGGACGGATCAGGGCCGGGTCCAGCCTGTCCGGGTGGTTTGTTGTGGCGATAACCACCAGTCCATCCGGGGACAGCAAGCCATCCAAGACGTTCAAGAGCGCTGATAGCGTTAGCTTTTCCTTGCTGTCCTTCTCGTCGTCCTCCTTGCGTACCTTCGCTGCATCCGTCGCCGCGTCTGTGTCTTCAATCACGAGAATGGACTGGTTCCAGTGCCTGCGGCCCGATATCAGTGATGATAGCTCTGCATCTGTGTTGATCCCTCCGAGGCTTAGGTAGGATATGTCTCGGTTCAGTTCCGACGCAACAGCGTGGATCAGGGACGTCTTACCTGTCCCGGGCTCCCCGGTTAGCAGGATGCCTAGGTGGTAGGGCAGTCCGCGGTCCCTGAAGGATTGTTTTGAGTCCTCGAACTTCCTGATAGCATCCACGATCCGCGGGCCTTCGTTGTCTGCCGTGAAGATCGTGTTCATCGCTCGCTTCGGGAGCCGCGCGGCGCTTTGCCAGTAATCTCCGGAGCTGATTTTCAGGGAGATAGTGTCTTTGTCGATGTTCTTTTCGCAGAGCATGAGAATGTCCTGAGCAACTTCCTCAACGAATTTCTTGCTGCGGGACAGGAACGTGACGATCAGCGTCTCTTTGAACTTCTCCGTCTGCTGCCCCTCGGCGGTCTCCCGGTTGATTTTCAGGTACCGTCCTTTGTAGCGGCCATAGTGGCGACCGTACCCTGCTGTCAGGCCGCGGAATGTCTCGTCCCTGCCTTTCTCCTCGGAGTACTGCGTCTCGACCTCGAACAGATATCGACGGGTCAGGTTCTTGAACACCATCTCATCTGCCACGAACCGCTGCACGAGGGAGTAGTCTGCCATGTCCGAGTTAAAGCGGATTTCCTGTGTGGTAAAACGCCGCAAGTGGTTGAGCAGGGCGTTCGGGATGCCACGCAGGGTGAACAGGGCAAACGAGACAGGTGCCGCGACCAGCGCCGCGGAGAAGAAGTCGTTTGTCGCCAGCTCGTGCTGGAAGAAGGCAATCAGGTCTTGGATCACGAGGAGGCCTCTCGTATAAGCTGGCATGCGGCGAAGCCGATGAGCGCACCTGTGTTGGACGCCTCGTCATCGAACCATCCGATCATGGAGGCTGGCGCCATATTCTCGTCAGTGCGTCCCCCGAGCACGTAGACGAGGTTCGTGATGTGGACGCCTTGCTCCCGCATCTCGACCATCTTTTCCTTGACAGCGTCTATTATCTCGCGCTCGACGTCCGTGAGGAAATCGACGCCGGGCCGGATTGGCGCTACGTTATCTGTCATTACAATCATGCCCGTTCCTTCGTAGCGTAGTCGTAGTTCCACTCTTCAAAGGCGAGCCGGGTGCGCCAGTGGAGACAGTGCATTCGCATCTGTACACCTCTTTGCTACAAGGCTCGTCTATTGGGTAATGGGTCATGTTTTCTCCTCCAGTGCTTTGCGCGCGCCATGCCTTGTATAATTATTCGTAAAAGATGTCGAATATTTATTCGTAA
>Ga0222634_1000496_pt1 | contig 18183 bp, 14 predicted proteins | sample AntAcemetageno50_FD_179807 | JGI IMG/M metagenome (GOLD analysis project Ga0222634, IMG submission 179807) | Saline water microbial communities from Ace Lake, Antarctica - #50 | ecosystem: Environmental > Aquatic > Non-marine Saline and Alkaline > Saline | place: Antarctica: Ace Lake | collected...
ATCTTCATTTTTAATTCATCGTAACTCTGATACAATACGTTTCATGGAAAAAGAACTAGAAAATAAACTAATGATATTCACCGACGGTGCCTCCCTTGGTAACCCTGGACCAGGTGGTTACGGAGCTGTTCTTGTGTTTCCCGTACTAGACGAGGTTGTGGAACTTGGTGGAAACAAGCCAAGCACAACAAACAATGAGATGGAACTTTCTGCTGTGATTGCAGCATTTTCACACTCAGTAACAAGCTCATCACATGTTCACATTCACACAGACTCATCATATGTGATTAACGGAATTACAAAGTGGGTATATGGATGGGAGAAGAATGACTGGATGACATCACAAAAAGAGCCTGTTTCACACAAAGAGTTATGGCAGTCACTCGTTTCACTGGTGCGAGAACGAGAACGAGCAACCTCTGTTTCATGGCACCATGTACCGGGTCATTCAGGTGTAAATGGAAATGAGAGAGCTGATGAAATTGCATCTGCTTTTGCGGCAGCCGGGAATCCTGCATTATTCCGTGGACGACTGAGCGCTTATGATCAAAAAGATATTCTTGATACGAGTTACGATGAAGCAGAGTATGCAAAACGGCAAGCAACAAAAGATCGGGCAAAACTAAAAGCTTATTCATATCTATCAATGGTGGATGGTGTAATTGACAAGCACGAGTCTTGGGCTGAATGTGAACGACGCGTAAAAGGTAATAAAGCAAAATTTAGAAAAGCAGTCTCTGCTGAAGAGGAACAACAAATTATCGACGAATGGACGAAAGCTAATAAATAAAAGTTTCTATTATGAGTACTACGAACCGAGTTGTCTTTGCTACGATACTCGGTTTTTTAACAGGTGTTGCCATTAATTCGGTTTTTAGTATTTATCACCCCGGAATACTTATTATATCTATTTTACTAACAATACTTTCGATTGTAAGTACGTCGTTCAAAAAAACAAGATCAATGGCTTGGATACTTTTTCTGATTACAGCATTTGTGTGGGGAATGTTTCATGTCGGCAGTGTCCTCTCGAGCGATTTAGAGAATAGTCAGAAGTTAGCTTCATTTGCTGATGAACACGTTGTAATCGAAGGGGTTGTAGTGCGTGACCCAGATCAAAGATTATCGAGCAAAAAAGTTGTTGTTGATATTGATCGTGCTCAAGGTGGTTTGCGCGAAGAGTCCAAAATAAAAGATGTACATATACTAGTAACGCTTGATCGACATGCAGATATTCAATACGGAGACCTTATTCGTATGAGCGGTCGATTATCTGTCCCAAGTAATTTTATTACTGACACTGGTCGCGAGTTTGATTATAAAAACTATCTCGCAAAGGATGATATTTTCTATCAAATGTATCTGCCCGAATTTGAAATTTTAGGTACAGGTGACGGTTCACATATTACTGCGTGGATGTTGTCATTAAAGCATGTCCTCGTACACAGTATTAATAAAGTCTTTTCACAACCAGAAGGATCACTTCTAGCTGGGGAATTATTTGGAGAAAAGTCTGCCTTGGGCGGCGAACTGCAAGATGCGTTTCGCCGTACAGGTGTGATTCATATTGTGGTGCTATCAGGTTTTAACATTACAATTGTTTCACTCTTTATTATTTGGTTACTGACAAGATTTTTACATCCACGTGTTGCATTATTCTTTGGTATTGCTGGTATTGTTCTATTTGCGCTACTTGTCGGTGGTGGAGCAACGGTCATTCGTGCCAGTATCATGGCAATTTTAGTAATTGTCGCTAGACTTTTCGGTCGCGATTATGATGTTACGCGTGGATTATTCTTAGCAGCATTCTTTATGATTTTGCATAATCCAAAAATACTTGTTTTTGATATTTCATTTCAATTGTCGTTTCTTGCAACACTCAGTTTGATTTATATTGCGCCGCACATAGAGAAAAAATTAGGATGGGTGACGACAAAAATTGAGTTGCGTGAAACCTTGGTGCAAACATTATCGGCTCAAGTTTTTGTTATGCCGCTTCTCTTATATTCAATTGGAGAATTTTCTGTTGTATCGGTTTTTGTAAATATACTAGTAGTACCACTTGTGCCCATGACAATGTTGTTTGGATTTATGACTGGTGTTGTAGGGCTTTTTTCACAAACACTCGCCATGATATTTATGTTTCCCGCGCACCTGCTACTCATGTTGCAACTACTCTTTGTTGGACTTTTTAACAAACTATCTTTTGCGGCGATCTATATTCCACCGATTCCATGGTGGCTCGTACTTGGATTATATACAGGCATAGGAATTTGGGTTGCGAAACAGTATAAGAAGAATATTAGAAATGAAACACTAGACTCAAGCTCAAGATTTGCTCAGAAATTGCAAAAAGACTAGGCCATGGTAGTGTGTCAATAAGATTGAACCACTAAAAACTAGGAATTATGGCAGAAGAAAGAGATAAAGATGAATACATCTTGATGAAAACTGTTGATCAGTTGACGGGATTCTTGGAAGAATTTGAGAACTTAATGGAACATGAGCCAGATAAGAAAGATCTTACAATTACGCACCAAGCATATTCTGCAGAGTTTGCTTTTCTTACTCAGGATAATGTACTAGAAGATAAGGCAGGTAGATTTTTGATTAAGGGGCCACAGCCTGGTAAAAGGCTGGTTGATCAGGAGGTTGCAGACTTGTTTCGAAAATATGCTGATTTTACGAGAGCAGAAGGATGTGATCGGCTTGCAGCATTATTTGAAGCCCATGCTGTTATTTACGAAATGGGATATGGAAGTACCTTGTCATACGGTCTCGTAGAAGAGATGCGGCAACATTTTTTGCCAGGAGATACATATGTATCAGAGAATTAATTAGAGCCCCGAAAATCGGGGCTTTAGTATTTGGTCTTGAATCTGATACAATATTTAATATGGAAAATATGGACTCATGGCAAAATTTGATAAATGTACAATCTGATTATGATCCAGAAACAGATTGGCGTAAATTTTGGGATCGTAAAATGGAAAAAGGAAACTTGTCTGGCAAAAACCTGAGAAGTGCACTTAAGTATGTTGTAAATAAAGATGAAGCTTTAGATTTTGGAGCCGGCTCTCTTGCTGATACTGCAGAATTAGTAAAGTTCGGCTTTCAACATGTAACTGCTGCAGATATATCTCCATTTTTTGAAAAGTATAATACAGAAAAAAATAGTGAACTGGTTTCTAGTAGCAACCTAGACTTGGTTGAGAAAAGCTTTGACACGTTTAATTTTCAAAAAGACACGTATGATTTGATCAACGCTAGTTCAGCTTTACGGTTCAGTTCGCCAGAAAATTTCCAAGAAATGTTTACACAGCTCAAAGTATCTCTTAAGAAAGATGGTATTCTCGTGTGCAATATTCCTCGCGTAGATCATCCGTCAAATACTTCAGAAAATGATAACCAGATGTTCTTTACAGAAGAGAAGGCGCAGGCGCTTGTTGAAGATATGATTATTATACAGTTTAAACTTAGGATGCTTCCCAAATTAGGAGACGCAAGCGATCTTAGGAATAGACCTTATTTTCAAATTATTGCTCAGAAGGCTTAGGTTGCCTAAGATAAATTACACAGCTCTTGTTTTTTGTGTAAAAAAGTATATTCTTTGTTTGAAATTAATATAACACCTTAAATCATTCAAAATGAAAACAACAGGAACCCCCGTCTTAATCTCGACTTTAACTCCCGAATTATTTGCCGAGAAACTTGTTCAAGAGATTGCCAGCGAAAAAAATAGTGATGAAACAAAAAAGCATCTTGATTTCATAAGTACGCTGTATCATCTTGGTAAGACTGATCTGTACGAGCTCAAGTTTGTAGTTGAAGCAATACTTCAAGGATGGAGTGGAGAAAATGTCTCCATTATCAAGCCGAAAGAGTCTTTTGTTCAGCTTATGAATACTCTTATTTCGGACGCAGAAGAATATAGGTCAGTTACGAACACTCCTTCTTATGAAGAAGTTCTGATGTGGTACGACCGAAAAATTCCTTTTGTTCCTGAGTCAATAGTGAGTAAGGCAAGGAGATTGCTTGAAGCTGTAGAATATTTCGCTGATAAAGGCTAGTTAGCCGTCTCATTTTTAAAAGCCACCTCTGAACATCGAGGTGCTTTTTTATATAAAATTTATTTAAATATGCTATTCTAGCAGAATGAAGAAACGAATTATAACTATCGCAGGGAAGCCAGGTAGCGGTAAATCAAGCGCCGCTAAAAATGTAGCCCAAGAACTTTCTTATAAACATTATTCATCGGGAGATTTTTTCCGTAGTATTGCTAATAATCGTGGAGTTTCGGTTACAGAGTTAAATAAAATTGCTGAAACAGATCCGCAAATTGACATTGATATTGATGAAAAAAACAGAGCACTAAATAATGAGATTGATTTAGTGGTAGATTCACGCACAGCTTTTCATTGGGTGCCAGAATCGTTCCGGGTATATCTAGACATCGACCCTGATGTAGCGATTCGTCGCATTATGCAAGACTTGGCTGTAAATGCTGATCGACAAAAATCAGAAGAAGCATACAAAAACTTAGAAGAAGCAAAAGAACATATGGTGACACGATACAGTAGCGAAAATAAACGTTACCAAGATTTGTATCAACTTGATCCGTCACAACATGAAAATTACGACTTAATTATCGATACAGGAATTTCTACAAATAATCTAGATTCAGTGGTTACAGAGATTATTGAGAAATATAGTACATGGATTGAAGGATAAATGATGAATAAAAAACAATCATATTTTCTCTTTGGAGCAGTACTGGTCGTAATTATCGCGATAGTACTGCTTTTTGTTTTACATTTTCAAAATAAACCACGCGACATTTTAACTGTTTCATTTCTAAATGTTGGGCAAGGTGATGCAATATTTATTGAAGCGCCAAATAAAAAACAAATACTTGTCGATGGTGGAGGCGATGGAAGTATCTTACGAGAACTTGGTAGTGTCATGCCATTCTATGATCGCAGTATTGATATTGTAGTTGCGACACACCCAGATAAAGACCATATTGGAGGATTGATTGACGTAGTGCAAAATTTTTCAGTTGATCAGGTAATTCGATCTGGCGCTGAGTCAGATACAAGTACTTTTAAATTGTTCGACAGTCTAATTGTTCGGCAGGATATTGTTGAACACACAGCAGAGCGTGGTATGCGCATATATTTAGACGAAGAGCTTGGAATATATATAGATGTATTACATCCTGCGTATGATGTCTCGCGCGTACAAGATAAAAATGATGCGTCAATTATTTTGCGATTGGTTTACGGTGAGACAGAATTTTTGTTAACAGGTGATGCTTCAGATCGTATCGAACGAGAGCTAGTTACAAAAGGTAATACAGAAGATATTCAAAGCGATGTTTTAAAATTAGGTCATCATGGCTCAAAGACATCAAGCGATCTAGAATTCTTGCAAGTGGTTCAACCAGAGTTGGCAATTGTTTCAGCTGGTTGCGATAACAGGTATGGTCATCCACATGGCGAGATTATTAACCGTGTTAAGGAGCTTGATATTATTATCTTAGAGACGTGTATAGAAAATATGATTATTTTAGAGAGTGACGGGGTAAATATTGTCGTACAATAAGGGTTATTGACTTAATTTATATAATATTGTAATATCACGGCTTCTTGTACGTCCTATCTTGTAGGGCTCGCAAGAGCTTAAATAATCTTTTTAAATTGAATATTTTACCTAAATCTTTCTATCATGAAAAAAGTAGTATTAGTGATCGCATCTATTATGATGCAAGTAGTAACAGCGCAAATGGCGTTCGGACAAGGATTAATTCCAACTGAAGATATTCAAGTATATCAGCCTTCAGGGGTGTTGGGACATACAGCTACGTTTAATGTAGTTTTGAGTCCTAGTTCAAATATTTGGTATCAAGGTATGAATTACGGTGATCTTGTGTTTATGGTTGAATACGGAGAGAGTGTAGGGTCAATGTTCTTAGAGACTGATGAAGAGGAGCTTGACCCTCAAACTGGTGCCGGATCTGTTGACTCAGATTATATGCAACCAGAGAGACATTACTACTATCGAACAGTAGTGTATCGTGAATACAATCCTTCTACCAAATGGGTAAGCGCTCCTCAGACAGTGCATGAGTTCGACTCAGGAATAAGCGCTAAAGCTAATGTTGTAATGAGTGGGCCAGATACTATTGCTCATCGTTATGCTGGCTCGTTTACCGGAGTGGTAACCACGCCAGACTTTCCAGGCGAGCACTATACGGTCTACAAGAGAGTTTGTGTGAATAACACATGCGAGCAAGAAGTATACTTGGGCTATATGGAAGCTAATGAAATCGACACGTTTAATTTAATGGTCGAAGCTGAGCCTGGTGATTTTGTTTCACTTCAACTAAAAGCAAGCAACAGTAATGTTGGTAGCGAGAATGAATGGTGGAGCGACTACTTACATCCAGCGTCAGAACCTGCAGTTTTTCTATCTGTACCTACAGTGACTAATCCGAACATGGTACTGAATGGTGGGATTGCATATGGTGGATACGATTCAAACCAATGGTTTGAGGTCGCAGGACCAGAACAGGTTGTTACGTTGGGACCACTGAATCGGGGTACTTACTCCGGCATGGTTAATGAATCTATCATTACTCCAACGACACCGGGCATCTATACGGTAACCTTACTGGCGAGTAACTTTATGGGCACCAATGAGACCTCAGTTGAATTTGAAATCTTGGCTCCTAGCGGAATCAAAGATAGAGAATTTGCCGACAATGTGAAAGTCTATCCAAACCCTACTACTGGACCAGTAACTATCATGTCTCCTGAAAAGGCGACATACACTGTTACTTCGGTAACTGGTAGTACTATTATTTCCAATGTTCCATTGGAAGCTGGTAGAGAGGAAGGTTTAAGTTTGTCGAGCGGCATGTACATGATTTCCATTTATGGAGAAAGTGTGACTGCTCACAAAAAAATAATTGTTCAGTGATACAAATTTCTGAATAATCGAAAAGGCTCGCTAGATCGCGAGCCTTTTTTCATATGTGAAAAATAACAAGTTCAAACAAAAAACCGCCAGTGGCGGTTTTTGTTTAAGATGAAAAGGTCTTTTACTATTTTACGATTCCAGCTTTCTTTAGAGTTGTATACACTCCATTTTTCTTCATGGTTTTCAAAGCTTCTGTAGAAATCTTCACGGTTACCTTTTTATCGATTTCTGAAACGTAGAAAGTTTTCTTTTGTAGATTTGGTTTACGTCGAACTTTTCCGGTTGGATTAAATTTTGTAGCACGAGTACGGTTACTGTATCCTCCAGCCATTTTAGTTCCTTTTCCAGTTATTTCACATATATTTGCCATAAAATTCTTTGAATTAAGTGTGTTAGTTAACGAGCGTCATCATAGCACATAATGTTTAAATTGCAATATCCCCAAATAAAAAAAATACTCCCGGTAAGAAGGTGTTACAATGACCATATGAATATGTCTTTAAATAAATATTTTCTTATTGCTACTCTAGTTAGCATGTTTCTTCTTTACGGCGTAGTGACGGTTGTTGCGGCACCTCCGGGTTCGCAATACAACTCAGCTGAAACATTGGATCCTTCTTGTGCTCCCGGTGCTTTGAACTGTTCGGTTGATATGGCTTTTTCACCCGACGGTTTAGACACATACGTACAATTTAATGATAACGGTTCTTTTGGCTCGTCTTCAAAGTTTATATATGATGAAGATGTACGATTTAATGTTCAAGGCGAATATGGTCCCGGCTATGTAAGTCAGGTAGGATTAACAGATGATATCATGCTAGAACTGTTTGGCTCAGCTTTGAATGTCCCTGCTGCATTTTTGGCACACACAGAAACATCTACGGGTGATAAGGGGTATGTAACAGCAACTGACCTATCGCTTTTTGGTGGAGGAACTGTTGGTGCTGGTATGGCGTATGTTACAGATGATTTTTCTCATAGATCTTCTGTATCAGTAGATAGTACAAATATAAACATAGGTTATGATAATCCGACAGATGGCGTAGATTTTAAGCTAGCACTAGATAGTAACGGCTTAACATTCGAAAATGACACTAATGGTGATGAGTATACGTTCCCAATAGATAATGGTTCAGTCGGTCAAGTACTGGAAACTGATGGTAACGGTATTTTAAGTTGGACAACATCAGGATCGTCTCCAATTTCAGTTGGAACATCTGGAAATACGCTTTACTCATCAGGGCTTACTGGAACAGGGCAAGGAGATACGGATTCAGCAATGGCTAGTAATATATTCTTTGGGGATAGTGCAGGGAGCGGTGCAACCTCTGCTTCTTTTTCAAACTTCTTAGGTTCAAATGCAGGAAATGGTGCAACCTCTGCTTCTAACTCAAACTTTTTAGGGTTTGATGCGGGCTTAAATGCGACAGGAGGTAATAACTCAAACTTTTTAGGTACTCAAGCTGGAGCAGAAGCAACTTCAGCTTCTAACTCAAATTTCTTTGGGCAGAATGCTGGCTATAGTGCAACAAGCGCTTCGTACTCTAATTTTATTGGAGATAATGCAGGTAATGGTGCAACAGGTGCTTCATTCTCTAATTTTATTGGTAACAATGCAGGCTATAGTGCAACAGGGGCAAACTCAGCAACTTTTATTGGTCAAAGTGCAGGCTATGGTGGTTCAGGTGCGTTTCAATCAGTCTTTGTTGGTGGTGAATCAGGAGGACTTGCGTCAGGAGCTTTTTACGCGAGCTTTTTAGGTAACAGAACGGGTCGCGGCGCTACTAATGCTTCACGATCAACTTTTATCGGCTATCAAGCAGGTGATGGTGCAACAAATGCGGCCAATTCTATTTTTATAGGTGAAACTGCGGGACGCGGTTTAAGTGCTCCAGGTCTCAACAACACCACAAGTCCGGATGACTACTCAATTTTAATTGGTAATAAAACTTCAACAGCAGGTTTTGAGAACTCTATTGCTTTGGGGCAGGTTGCAACAAACACGGCGTCTAATCAATTCATGATTGGTTCGTCATCTGGAACTATTGATACAACTGAATTTATTGGATCGGCAGCAACATCGTGTACTATTACCACAGGTACAGGAATTTCATGCTCTTCCGATGAACGATTAAAGAAAGATGTTACTGATATTGAACAAAGTGAAGCATTGGCAAAACTTTTGAAAATACAACCAGTTTCATATTTATGGAAGCAGGGAGAAAATAAAAATGGACGACAAATTGGATTTATCGCACAAGATCTTGAGGAAGAATTTCCCGAACTTGTGATTGATGGTGCAAATGGGTATAAGTCAGTATTTTATTCTCAGATCACACCAATACTAGTTTCCGCTATTCAAGCACTAGACAAGAAAATAGAATCTGTATTTAATGGGATTGCTGATCTTGTCGTAAGAACACTACGTGCACGTGATCAAGTCTGTATCGGTGATACGTGTATTAATGAGGAACAATTATTGGACCTGCTTGATGAAAGTAACGTTGAGTCTTCACACTATAGTTCAGAGTCTCATAACGAAAACGAAGAAGAGTCTGATGTAGAACCTACAGAGGAAGAAGAGTCAGGTGACAATAACGAAACAGCAGGAGGTGAAGAAACATCTTCGGAAAACAATGAAGAAACTACAGAGACAGAGGAAGAATTCGAAACTGAAGTAGCTGACGAAATTATTGAAGAAAATGAAATATCTGAAGAACCAGATTCAATAGAGGAAGAAGAAATAGAAGAAACTGAAGTTGTTGAAGAAGAATCCGAAATGACTGAAGAAGAGCCCGAGGTAGTAGAAGAACCTGGAGTTGTCGAAGAGGGGTCAGAAGAAGCTCCTATGGAAGAGTAACAATATACATTGTGTTATAATTCTGTCCTGTATGGATATCATTACAACACTTTTTTACATCGTTATTCTTCTATTCTCAATTATCATTCACGAGCTTGCTCATGGATATACAGCGGATTATTTAGGTGATCCAACACCGAGGCTACAGGGACGTCTTACTTTGAATCCAATCCCACACTTAGATATGTTTGGTTCTATTATCTTGCCAGCACTCTTAATCCTTTCAGGAACAGGGTTCGTAGTTGGTTGGGCAAAACCAGTAGAATATAACCCTTTTAACATCACAAAGAATAGACGTTGGGCATCTGTGCTGATTGCAATTGCAGGGCCACTATCAAATATCTTTCTCGCGCTTGTTTTTGGTTTAGCATTACGTTTCTTTGGTGTGCAATTGCCAATTGCGGTTACAACAATTTTTTCTATTATTGTATTACTGAATATTGTACTTGCGGTATTCAATCTTATTCCCGTTCCGCCGCTTGATGGTCATCATGTTTTATTTTCATTATTGCCTGATCACGGTATTGGAGGTCAGATAAAATACTTTCTAAAAAAGTATTCACTCATGCTGATTATCTTTGTAATTTTGTTTGTATGGAGAATTTTATTCCCTGTAGTTTTATTTCTCTACTCGCTTATTGTTGGTTCTCCTATATTTCTTTAACCTATATCGTCTTTGCGAGCGGAGCGTGGCAATCCAGATATTTCCTCTATAATTCTAGATTGCTTCGTAACTCGCAAAGACAAGATGTTGTTTGGTCTAGGGGAGTCCTAGACCATTAGATGATTTGATTAAGGTGAATGTGCAACGTCCGACATTGAACACGCGCAAGCGCTGTTCTATGTCGGGCGTAGAACATCTCATTTAGAAAGAAAAAGATTTGTGAAAAATCTTTGGTTATTTTTCGGTATGCTAGTATAATAAAAACAAGTTTATACTCTTCCAGAGTAGCAATTTATTAATATAATTATCATCCCTATGAAAGCCTTCATCCAAAAAACCTTACTCGCAATTACTATGACAACGTTTGTGTTGTCGTTACCTGTTATGGCAATGGCAGCTCCTGCTGTCCCAACAGGATTACTTGATGCACCATGTGCACCAGGATCAAGCTATTTAACAGGAGATTGTAGTGCCTATCCACTAGGTATTGGGCAAGCTGTTCAAGACGCAGCTGCAGGATCTATTCCATTTATTGACAGTAACGGAGAGTTACAACAAAACAATGCAAACCTTATGTGGGATGAGATTAATAATCGATTGACGTTGTCGCAGGGATTGGTTATTGGAGGTGTGAATGAGATTTTACAAGTTACTGTGGGTCTTACTCCTAAGATTCCAGTTATCTCTGGAAACTATGCATACATTTCTAACGGTAACGGATCTTCTACTCCTGGCAATAGCAGGTCTGTCTCAATCATCGATATCTCAAATCCTTTAACCGCAAGTGTAGTGAATACGGTGACAGTTGAAGGTAGGCCACAACCAGCAACCATCTCTGGAAACTATGCATATGTAGCTAACAATGGTAATTCAAGTGTCTCAATCATCGATATCTCAAATCCTTTAACCGCAAGTGTAGTGAATACGGTGCCAGTTGGTAGTAATCCTGGTATCGTAGCTATATCTGGAAACTATGCATATCTAGCAAATGAAAGTAGTAACTCTGTCTCAATCATCGATATCTCAACTCCTGCTACAGCTACTGTGGTTAATACGGTAGGTGTAGGATCTAGCGCACGGCGAGTAGTTATCTCTGGAAACTATGCCTATGTCACTAATGAGGGTGACAATTCTGTCTCAATCATCGATATCTCAAATCCTTTAACCGCAAGTGTAGTGAATACGGTGCCAGTTGGTAGTAATCCTGGTATCGTAGCTATATCTGGAAACTATGCCTATGTAGCTAACAACGGTAGTGATTCTGTCTCAATCATCGATATCTCAAATCCTTTAACCGCAAGTGTAGTGAATACCGTGAGTGTAGCAAATGGTCCACAGAGAGTGACGACGTCTGGAAACTATGCATATGTAGCTAACGAAGATAGTGATGCTGTCTCAATCATCGATATCTCAACACCTGCATCGGCAGGTGTAGTTGCAACGGTGGGTGTAGGAGATGACCCTCAAGGAGTAACTGTTTCTGGAAACTATGCCTATGTTACTAATGAAGGCAATATGACAGTTTCTGTTCTTGACTTGTCAGATATTTCAAGTATTTACGCCCCTAACGATGTCGTTTCATTGTCTGTAGATGGAACCATCTCTTCAACTATTTTATCTGGATCGGGTGTAGTAAGTCTTGCAAGTGATAACAACGGAAACATTGTGCCAACTTTTTCCGACGAATCACTCAAAGAAAATATCATCGACATTGCAAACCCACTAACCCTCATCAACAACCTCAAAGGTCACTACTTCAACTGGAAAGACGCTGACCGTTTCGGAGGTAACCGAGAAATTGGATTCATCGCCCAAGAAGTAGAACAAGTAATTCCAGAAGTTGTACGTGATGTTCAAGGCTTAAAATCAGTTAACTATCAATACTTGACTGCGCTAAACGTGGAAGGAATTAAAGCGATGGATATACGACTATCTGATCTTGAAGCTTTAATGGGACTTGAAAATGATTCTGCAAAAAACTCTTTGTTTAGTCGCATGCGAGAATATCTGGGCAGTGCGGTTGAAAAAGTAATTGCTGGTGTGGTGAGGTTTACAGGACGTATCATGCAACCTGAACTATGTTTGTATGATGATGCTGGTATGACATGTGTTGATCGAAGCGGTTTGAAAGACTTGCTTGATCAATCAAATGTTACGGCAAGTTATGATGGTGATAATGTTGAATTTGAAACGATAGATGAAGAAGATGAAGTTCTCACTGAAGAGACAGACATTCAAGAAGAAGTAGCTTCAGATTCAGAAGTGCAAGAAGAGGAATCTGATGAAACAGTTGAAGAAGAAGTAGGCTCAGATTCAGAAACTACTAAAGAAGAAATTAATACAGAAACAGAAGCTCAAGAGGAAAGCTCAGGCGAGGAAGTTGTTCAAGACGAAACAGTTCAAGAAGAAGACGTTATTGTTCAAGACGAAACCACCGAAGAAGCGACTGATGAAATTCAAGAAGTGACAGAAGACGAACCTGTAGCGACGGATGATGAGTCAGCCATTGTTGAGAGTGATAATAATAATCCAGCTAAAGAAGAAAATGCTGATGTAGAAGACACTTTAGAAACTGATGACATTATATCGTAATCCATAATCAATAATGAGTTATATTTATAAAAAAAGCATAAGGTATATTGGAATTATTTTCGCACTACTTGTTGTGATGATGAGTATAGGTTCTGTACAAACATATGCTGCAGGAAATATTGATAGTGTAAATAAGTACGCGCAGTTTCTTGATCAAGACATTAATAATGATGCTACTAACGATCGTATTAACTTTAATCCAACAAATGGTGGAGTAACTATTTCTGCAACAGGGAGTGATGGATATGCATGGGGCGAAACAGTGGGTTGGATTAATACGAATCCAACTAACGGTAACGTTGATTTAACATGTTCTAGCGGCACGGGAACATTTTCTGGATACTGGTGGGGAGAAAATGCTGGATGGATTAACTTAGCTCCAACGAATGGTGGCTTAACTATTAATTCTGATGGAGAATTTAATGGTGATATCTGGAGTGAAAATTATGGCTGGATTGATTTTACATGTCCAGGAAGTGATACATGTGTTGAAACTACGTATAGTTGTGGAACTCCGCCACCACCACCTCCTCCGCCACCAGGCACAACTCCAGCTACATGTTCTTTGTCTGCAAGCGATACAAGTATTGCGCCCGGAGATTCCGTGACCATTTCTTGGACCACTAATATTCCTGGAACAGGAAACTATACTACTGAATATATTAGTCCTATTGGCCAAGTAGATGGTGATAGTGGTTCAATTGTCGTATATCCAAATAGTACTACAACATATGATGCTGATTTCGCAGGTAATTTCAGAAGTGGCACAGCAAGTTGTGATGTAACAGTTGAGGTTCTTCCTATTAATCCTCCTCCTGTGTACGGGTGTACTGATATAACTGCTACTAACTATAATTCGCTCGCAACTATAAGCAACAATAGTTGTTCATATAATAATAATTATACCTACGGGTGTACTGACCCGTTAGCGATCAACTATAGTCCAAGTGCTGATATCGATAATAATTCGTGTACGTACCCTGGTGATATATACGGGTGTACTGATTCTGATGCACTAAACTACAACTCTAATGCTGATATAGATAACGGTTCATGTACATATCCTGGAGATATACCTGGGTGTATGGACTCTGGCGCACTGAACTATAATTCAGCTGCGACCATAAGTAATAACTCATGTCTTTATCTTGGAGATATAGATGGATGTACTGACATTGATGCATTGAACTATAATTCAGATGCAAATATAGACGACGGGTCATGTACATATCCTCCAGACGGAGATAATGATGGTAACTCAGATAATCCAAGCGCATACATAGAAGAGGATACTTATGTTACATCAGAAGACGATGATAGTGTTTCAGTCACGGTATTACGCTCAGGTCCTATTGATGAAGAATTTGATGCAATTTTACAAATAACAAATGGAACAGCCTTTCACGGAAGTGACTTTGATGGAGTTTTAGAATATCAAATCCACTGGGATGCAGGGGATGATACTCCTCAGGTGATTACTCTTGATATTGTGGATGACGCAGAAATTGAGGGACGTGAAAATTTTACAGCTATGCTATTAAATGTTTCAGGAGGGCCTCTGGATAATGCATTAATTGCAATTCGCGACAATGATTTTCCTTGGCACAAGGTAGCATCTATTGCAGGACTTATTGCACTACTCTCAGGTCTTACAAGTTTGCCATTCCGTATTCAAAATATTCTTCTTGCTATTCCAGCATACCGACGTCGACATCCAAAGTGGGGTGTAGCGTTCGATTCATTCACTCAAGAACCTCTTGATCCAGCCTATGTACAATTATTTGACGCTGAAGGTAATGAAAAAGGTAGTGCCTTTACCGATCTTGATGGGCGCTTTGCCTTCGTGGCTGAGCCTGGGACTTACTACATGAGTTCTGGTAAGACAGATTATGAGTTTCCATCAAAGAAACTTGCAGGGAAAAAGAGTACTTCGTTTTATGAAAATCTTTATTTTGGTGAAACTATTGATATTACTGAAAAAGGGCAAGTTATTACAAAGAATATTCCAATGGATCCACACGGTGTTGAAAATTGGAACCAGAAAGCAAAGCGTAGTATGAAGGTAAATCAATTCTTTAATCGACATGACGGTATTGCACATCGCTTTATTGATATATTGTTTATAGTTGGATTACTTATTACAGTTTACGCTGTTTCTGTGGCACCTGTTTGGTACAACATTCTTATCGCAGGTCTTTACGCGGTGACTATCGTTATTAATATACTAGGTGTTACTGGTCGGGCATATGGAAAAATCCGTGATGTAGCAGGACGTGTAATCAAAGGGGCTGTAGTTCGCGCATTTAATGCACATCTCGACAAAGAAGTAGCTCACCGTGTTGTTGGAGAGTCAGGATACTATCATATGTTGGTACAAAAAGGTGATTACTACGTAACTGTCGAGGTTCCAGATGGACAAGGAGGTCATCGACATGTTCACACTTCTCCTAACTTTAAAGCAAACGACGGTGTGATTCGTAGAAACGTGAAATTAGATCTTTAATTGTTATAAGAAGATAGAAAAAACCCTTCAGACTGAAGGGTTTTTTCTTGACTCATTTATATATTCTGTTATTATATTTGAACTTGTGTCCTTGCGAGGGATTCAAAGTTAATAATTATTAATCGTAACTAAACAAATGAGTGAGGAGGTATTGTAATCTCGATTTCGAGACCAAGTACTTGTCACTCATACCATAATATATATGGCAGATTTCGATCGAAGTAAAGCTCACATTAACGTGGGAACAATTGGTCACGTTGACCATGGTAAGACTACTCTTACCGCAGCAATCCTGAACGTTCTTGGAATGGCAGGAGAAGGATACAGCTCTTCAATAAAAGCTGTAGACGCTATTGATAACGCTCCAGAAGAACGAGAGCGTGGTATTACTATTGCGTTGTCTCACAACGAATACGAAACACCAACACGTCACTATGCTCACATTGATGCTCCAGGTCACGCCGACTACATCAAGAACATGATTACTGGTGCCGCTCAAATGGATGGTGCTATTATCGTAGTTGCAGCAACTGATGGTGCTATGCCTCAAACTCGAGAACACATTCTACTTGCAAAACAAGTTGGTGTTCCAAAGATTGTTGTATTTTTGAACAAATGCGACATGGTAGATGACGAAGAGATGATTGAACTTGTTGAAGACGAAATTCGAGACATTCTTGAAGCTCAAGGATTCGACCGAGATTGTCCAGTTATCCGAGGTTCAGCTTTGAAAGCTCTTGAAGCAACTTCAATGGATGATGAATGGGCTAAAAAAGTACTTGAACTTGCAACAGCATTGGATACGTACTTCCCGGTACCAGAACGTGATACAGCAAAATCATTCCTTATGCCTGTAGAAGATATCTTCTCAATTGAAGGACGTGGAACAGTTGTAACTGGTAAAATTGAACGAGGAATCGTTAAGGTTGGTGAAGAAATTGAGATCGTTGGTCTTAAAGACACTACAAAAACAACCGTTACTGGAGTTGAAATGTTCAACAAACAACTTCAAGAAGGTATGGCTGGTGATAACGCCGGTATCCTTTTGCGAGGTACAAAGAAAGAAGATATCCACCGTGGACAAGTTCTTGCCGCAGTTGGAACTGTTACACCTCACACTGAATTTGAGTGTGAAGCGTACATCTTGAAAAAAGAAGAAGGAGGTCGTCACACACCATTCTTTAAAGGTTACAAACCTCAATTCTATATTCGAACTACTGACGTAACAGGAGATGTTATGCTAGCAGAAGGAACAGAAATGATCATGCCAGGAGATACTGCAACTTTCACAGTGAAGCTTGTAGCGCCGGTTGCTCTTGAAGCTCAAACTCGATTTGCTATCCGTGAAGGTGGTAAGACTGTTGGAGCTGGAGTTGTTACTAAAGTTATTGCGTAATTTATAATTTCTATGGCAGACACAACCACAAAAACGAAAAAGAAGGCAGTAAAAGGTGGTGACGAAGTAAAACTTCGTATTCGCGTGCGTGCATACGAGAATAAGATTCTCGATGCCTCTGTGAAGCAAATAATGGACACAGCGTTCCGTTATGATGCTAAGGTACGAGGACCAGTTCCCCTACCTAATGAGATTAAAAAATACACCGTGAACCGAGCATCTTTTGTTTACAAGGATGCCCGCGAACAGTATGAAATTCGCATTCACAAGCGTTTGATTGATATTATCAATCCAACACCAAAAGTTATTGAAGCCCTGACAAATATGAATTTGCCTTCAGGAGTTGATATTGATGTAAAGATGGTATAGCTTCACGCTATTCATTTTAAACAAAAAACCGCCTTGGCGGTTTTTTGTTTTCCACATGTGAAAATATGGAGGAGTAAAAAGAGTTATAATAATTACAGGTATTAAAAATTATTAATCTAAGTATATTATTATGTTTTCAAAAAATAAGGATGCTTTTATGGCGGTCTTGGTAATTGCCGGATTTGCTGTTGGAGGAATATTAGGGCACGGTGGATTTTTTATGTCATCTGGAGAGTATTCAGGTAGTCAAAGTGCGTCAGTTAGTAGAGCTTTGAACTCTGTGCAAATGGAAAAGGTAAACGCAGTCAGAGCGCAATGTATGCCAGGAGAAGTATGGATAGGTGGTAATTGTGTTCCTGGAACAGGACCTGTAGCTACTGGTACTGTATCAGCTCGTACAGCGTTACCGAGCGGGAGTACTACACTCCCAGCAATGAAGGACACTGTTACAGCAGTGCGATTAGGTAATACAATAACATCTAACCAGCAACCTGTATTTCAACCTAGTACTGCACTCGGCTACCAAGCTTGTAACGGAACAAGCGCATCAGCATATGAACTATGTATGGAAATTTGTGACGATGCGGGAGGTGACTGGATTACATCATCAGGTGAAAACGGTGTAACACAAGGTTGTGTTTCTAGTCTCTCTGCTTCTGCAGCAGCAGGGACAGTCGAAGTAACATCTAACCAACAACCTGTATTTCAACCTAGTACTGCATTAGGCTATCAAGCTTGTAATGGAACAAGTGCGTCAGCGTACTCTCTATGTATGGAAGTTTGTGATGATGCAGGTGGTGATTGGACTACTTCACAAG
>Ga0222634_1000504_pt1 | contig 18013 bp, 17 predicted proteins | sample AntAcemetageno50_FD_179807 | JGI IMG/M metagenome (GOLD analysis project Ga0222634, IMG submission 179807) | Saline water microbial communities from Ace Lake, Antarctica - #50 | ecosystem: Environmental > Aquatic > Non-marine Saline and Alkaline > Saline | place: Antarctica: Ace Lake | collected...
AGCACAAACAAGTGCAAGATCTCTAATATGTGTTTTTTCTCCCGAAATAAGCTCTGAAACCGGCTTGGTGTGGTGGCACTCTATGTAACCACTACCGTGTTTGCCATACTTTTTTGAGTATACAAAGTTGCACACCTCGCAGTGTAGAACTCCATATTTCTCCAAAGCCTGTTTTTTCTTTTTATTTACGAGAGAGGCGTTTCTCTCTCTATACATATGCAGCTTGGTTTGAACTACACCCTCTGAAGCTTGATCTTCTGATGCAGGGGGCGCCTCAATATTTTCTAGTTGGTCTATTAATTCCTGTGATGCGTTAGCAATATTCTTTATACGTTCCGCTTCCAAGTGTAGCTCTTCTCTACGACCAAAAAACTCTGTCCATATCTCTTCGCCTAACTTTGATCCAGCAGGAAGACCACCTTTAACCTCTGGGTCTATGTACTGAAAATTTGCACATTTCAATACAGCACTATTTGGATTTCGAAATTTATCTGTACGTACTTCAACTGGATGAATAGGCAAGCGCCTAAGAAGCTTACTAAGTCTAATTACATCAGAATCTGAAGCTAGTGGCGTATAACGAATGCTCATATATAAATCTAATGCAAGAATGAGCTCATCCCGTTTCCATGGAAAATCACGTCTCATTATTAACTTGGGATAGTAAAACTCTTAACCTTGCCTTTATATTCTCATAACATAAATTTAATTTAGTTTTAGCGTTTTCTGAAAGCCTTACTGTGTGCCCTACAGCATTTCGCATTGGGGTATATTCAGTGCAATCCCTCACCAAAGAAGCCGTGTTTATTCCGCCATTATCGTCAGCTACCTTTGAAAGGTATAATATTCCCAGGTAACTCAAGTCACTACTATCTTCCCTGATATCAAAGCTAATACCAGCTTCGTCCTTTCTCTTTTGCTCTCTATCTCTCCAAGTCGTCACCTCTGTAGCTGCAGGTGATGTTAATGGAATTTCATTAGTTTCAATGTACTTACGAATGAGATTTTCCGATAAAAAGCAGTCAACATAAGCCGGTATATTGAATTCAGCATCTGGTCGTAATTCCTTAATCCACCCATCAACTTTATCGTTTCCAAATTCTTTATAATAGCCCGAAGATAAATTGAATAAGCTTAGTGCTTTTCTCTGCTGCTTTGTTTTTCTGGGATTTTCATCATCTCCATCCTCCCCTCTAGAAAGTCTCAAGCAATCCCATTCATTACTAATTTTATTTAAAATTTCAGTTTTAAATTTCTCCAACATTCCTTCGTATATAGCGTCTCCCGATATGACACTTTCCCGGCTTGATGTAAACCTATCTAATTGTTCACCTTCCTTATCTAGAATATTAAAATGAATCTGACCATATAGATAGCTTGCAATAATACGGGTAGCAAAGTCGGGCATATGCCTAAGAATATCTCGTTCTCTAAGCCTACCATTAACAAATAGATCAATACCTGCTTTTTCTTCAGCTCCAGTTATTTTTAACTTACTCGGTTTAGTAACACTTCCTATAAATCCTTCTGTTTCCACAACAGAAAAGTCCTTGTGTATTGGCTCTGATTGTACATTTTCCAAAGTACTAAGGAATGGATCCTGTAATTTATTTATTATCCAAACAAACTCTGTATTATCTGATAAATCTTTGAGGTCATCAAATGAAACTAATTCATTATTAACAAAAATTTTAAAATCTGAATCTATTAAAGAAAATCTAAAAAAGAGTGCAAGTAATTTTTTAAGGTAGGGAATAGTATTTCGTATGCCATCTTTGTACTGCTCAAAATAAATGATTGTACCCTTTTTATGACCAGTGATGAACTCTTCAAAATTATCCATATCAAATTTTCCAAGTGGGTATTTATCAGGCTTGACATCATCCTTAATTGCCAAATCTAAACTAGAATTATCAATAAGACCGCCTACATATTCTGTTTGTTCTGTTTTTGAGATAACGCTAACTTTCTCGGCACAAGAAAGTAGTGCTAATTTTCCGATACCTTTATTGCCAATATATGGCCTTTTCTTATTTGATGAATAATAACTACCATGCTCACCTTTCCGCTTTGAATAACCAACTTTCAAAAACTTGTCCTGAAAATCCTTTGACGTCATTCCATTTCCATTATCTTTAATAACAAAATTCTTTGCATCTCGCTCAATATAAATACGCACCTCCTCAGCCTCAGCATCCCAAGCATTTGATATAGCCTCACCTAAGACTGTAATAAAATTTCTATACAAACCTCTACCGAGGTGATTCAAAACACTAAGAGAAATCTCAAATTTGAAACTATTATCCACCATAAGATTTGTATCTTACAACATGTTTTTGAATTGTTCTACCTATTATCTTTCCCAATAAAGGGGGAACAGCATTGCCAATATGCCTAGCTACGGTAGTAAGATTTATATCTTGTCCAAATTTATACGATATCGGAAAAGTTTGAAGTAAAGCCCCCTCCCTAAGGGAGAGTGCTCGATTTTGCGTTGGATGACCAAACCTACCTGTCCCATAGCTATAAAATTGAGTTGTTATTGTAGGAGAAACACCATCCCAACCCATTCTTCCATATACAGATGAATACGTCTGGCCACTTTTTTTTCGATAACAATTAGGCAATAAACTTTCATCCCAGTCTTTCCATGTTCCTTTAGGTTTAGAGCATTTGATTCTAATTAAATTAATATCAGATAAAGATGCAGATCTATGAAATTTATCTTTTACATCAATTTGACCAGCATTTATTGAAGGAAGTTTACCGATAACATCTTTCACTTTCACATACTCATTTTTTTTATGAGTAGCCCTAGGAACGGAAATTTTCCCAAGTGTCGAAGCAAGAAATACTAGTCTGCTTCTGCTTTGAGGCAATCCATAATCTGGGCAATAAACAACTTTATAATCCGTATTATAACCGCGATCCATTAACTTTTGATTAAAATCTAGAAATACATCTGTCTGAGTTATTCCTCTAACATTTTCCATAGAAACCACATGTGGCTTCAGTATGTCTATTGCTTCAATAAAATAATTAATTAAATCCCATCGATCATCACGCTGTTTAGATTTAAATGTATGTGATGAGAATGGCTGACAAGGCGCACATCCAACTAACACTCTAATGCTATCTTTAGAGTACAATTCTTTCATTTCATTGAAATCATATTCTGAGATGTCAGCATGAATGAAATCAGCATTATTATTGGCTTCATATGCAAACTGGCAAGACTCATCATTATCTAGTCCCGCGATAACATTAATTTTTGCTTTTCTTAAGCCATATGTTAGCCCTCCAATTCCACAAAACAAATCAATAGCTTCAATTTTCATACAAATATGATAAACGCTTTCCTTTTAACAGTAAACTACTAGGCTGATCGTCATCGCCACACCAAAAAGATGCCAACGCAAAGTTTGTAGATTGAGAACAGTAGGGGATACATCTAATGCTTTTTGACACCTAACGTAGTATAAAGCTACTATCATTTACATTATGACATCGAACAAATCTGCCGAGGCTTCTATGGATCGTCTAATTCAAGAGCTAGATGATTTTTGTGTTAAAGCTCAAATAGAAGGTATTTCAGATGAATCCCGTCAACGTTTTTTACAAAGCGCTACACAAGTAGTATCCAAGATACTGCCGAATGTGTTCGAAGGCACTCCCGAAAATAATGAAGTTGATGATGATACGATTAGAGAATTGGTTGGTGGATTGTACATTCGGTACGGAGACGTTTTTTGGAATACAGAAGAGCAAAACTTTTCTTTCAAACATCGAATGGCTCCACCTATTTTAGCTGAACAACAATGCACACAAATTATGCAAATTCTCGATCAAAGATTACCTATTGCAACATTTGATAACCCTGCATATGTTATGCAAGAACTTCCACCCAACGAGAATGATTTCGATATGATTGCTGAATTTATTGTACATTGTACGGATGGCAACATCCTATTCGAGCATAATGCTCCAGGACTCGACCGCAATGAAGATGTTGATAGTATCATAGAGAAATATGTGAATTAGCTCTCTGTAGAACTACTTCCCATGATGCCCGTCTCGTCCAATAACCTATTGATACCCAAGAATCTTGGGCTCTTCACCTATGTAATACATTTTTTTAATTATTAATTTTTTCTGACAATCTGGAACCTGTTGTCGTGCGGATCTTTTATCAATTACTTTATCGGATACTTCTATAAGGTTCTCTTTCTTTGGGAGTGCTATCAGATTCAATAATGAATCCCTCTCGTAGTGACACCATGAATCCCATGTATTAACCTCTTCATCTTTATTGATCATAATGATAGAACTGTAGGGGCCTCTCTTTGTCATAAAATATACTTCTGTAGGCCCAGATATCCGTATAAAATTCGTTGCTTCGATAGAGACTGTAGTAGATTGAATCTCACTATATTTATTTTTTGCTGGAACTTTAGAAATGCTTGGTTGTTTACGTAGATTTTTTGATAAAAAATGAAAGACCAAGTCAAAATACATCTGACTACCATTTTCATTAGTGTGAATGGAATCTCTCAAGATATCATTGTCATCAGAAATCTTTCTATAATTCTGAGAAATATCTATATATTCAATGGTATGTTCCTTGGCGTAAGCAATTACATTTTGGTACATTTTTTCTCTTCCTTCTTCAAACGGATTTCGAGGAAGTAATAAAAAGATAAGTCTACAATTCTTGTCGTAACATTTTCGTGTGATAGTGTCCAAATATATATATAACTCTTCCAATTCAGGAAGAAACCCTGTTGAAAACCAATCAAAAAAACATATATCTGGATTGCTCTCTAATACTTCATCTATCACGCAAACACCAGCATCTTGTAAATGCATGCCTCCATAAGCAAAGATATTGACAGAAAAATTACCGAAGCTTTCCAGTTTTTCCTTTAGTAGTTGAGCATATCCATTTTTTTGACTCGTAACAGATGCTCCAAATACATGTATCACATAAGACTCAGATAACCAAAGCCTAGAAATATGTGAAAATATTGCTTTATTTATACGAGCAAAAAGACGAGATAAACGATAATTAGGGTATTGCCAATAAAATGTGTTCACCCTGAGCATAATTATGATGATAAAATCGATTCACAATATCGAGCATCTTCTTTTGCCAATCTGGAAATCGACAATGTTGAAAATACCATTCATATGCATTATTCACTAACTCATTTTTATACTCCATGGCAAAGTCTAATTTTTCTTTGATATACATCGCATCATCACACCTTTCATACTCCAATGATACAAAGCAATCTTCAGGTAAATCATACTCACTCAGACCACATTGAGTGGAAAGTAAGACTAAGCCATTTGGAAGGGCGTCGAGTGCGGCGTATGAATTTCCTTCTGTCTTTGATAATTGCAAAAATATATCACTTGAGGCATAGATACTATGTTTCCTAACATTAAATGCTTCTAAGGGCTCTCCTGAAAAGGGCTGAAGATTCAAATCTTCGAAAACATATTCAGGGATATTTGCTCTTATATTTTCCATAAAATGTTTTCCTTTATGAATAGAAAGCCAATTACCAAGAACTTTAGGAATATCGTTAGAAGGGCGTATATGATTACTTAATTCATCCCATTCTGAAGAATGTAAAATGATTTCTTTTGTAAATTGACGATAAGAATCTCCATAATATTTGTCAAAATTTACAACACAGCCAGTCGAACAGCTTATGATCCATGTATTTTCTGGTTTACGATAATCTAACATCTGGTCTTGCCCATCACGGCATAAATTTTTCCAATAAGGATCCCAGTCTGGATTCACATCAGCTGTCCTTCTTGCGCAGCCATGGTGCACCAGTAAAACCGGATAATCATTGGGAATATCACAAGAAAGATGATTATCTGTAATAACGATTGGATTTTCCAATGTAGACAGGCGCTCCAACATGCGTTGTTTATCCTCGGGGCCTTTATAAAAATACCTATGAGGAAATGTTAATTTTAGCTGAGCATCATATCTTGCAACCCCTCCATAGCTAGGATACTCACCACAACAATAACTGATAATTTCAAACGGCACTTAGAGATACTATCTCATATTTTATAAAAAATCATTATGTGCCGCATTTTTTCCACAACTCTTACTTCCCATGGTGTTTCTTATGAATCTCTTTCAATTGAGGATTGGTGACCCGTCTTCGTCTGCGGACTACGCCGTGGTCACTCAGAATTATTTACCGTGGTGTTTACGATGTATTTCCTTCAATTGAGGATTCGTCACATGCGTATAGATCTGCGTCGTACCAAGGTCTTTATGTCCAAGCATCTCCTGCACAGACCGTAGATCCGCACCATTACGCAACAAGTCTGTCGCAAAGCTGTGTCGAAGCGTGTGAGGGGAGGGGTTACTCATAATCCCAACAGCCCGTGCGTACTTTTTCACCATATTATAAATGGAAATACGCGACAGGCGAAACTCTTCACCGGGTGGAAGGGCATTGTTGGCTTTGTCTAGGTTTCGTATAAAAAGAGGGGACAAGTGGTCTAAGCGGATCTCTAGGTAGCGCTGCAGGGCTTCTACCGCTGCGTCGGAGACAAACACCACACGGATCTTCCCGCGTTTTCCTCGAACAGAGATCTCCTGCGTTTTATAATTGATGTCGTCCACATCTAGGCTGCGCAGCTCTGCTAGACGAAGCCCAGTAGAAAAGAAGAGTTCCAGGATTGCTTTGTCACGTTTACCGATCTTTGTGTTGATGTCTGGCGCATTGAGCAGCTCATGCAACTCGTCTGTAAATAGCACCTTTACTTGTCGTTGTTCTTCCTTAAAACGCGTAACACGGTCTGGGGGGTAGACGTCTAGCTCTTCTTCTACCGTTAAGTACTTCAGAAAAGCTCTAAGGATAGTGAGATGATGATTTTTAGTACGAATAGCCAGCTCTCCGTCTGTTTTTGTACGATAACTATGCAATGCAGCCTTGTAGATGCGTACCGTAGACTTGTCGATCTCCGCAGGGGAGGCGACACCACCATGTTCTATGAACAGATTCAAAGATTCACGGTACGAACTAATAGTCAGGGGAGATTTGTTTTCTTCCGCCTTAAGGAACACTAAGTATCTGTCCACGGCCGACGATAGTACACTTTCGTTTGTCATAAGAGAGAAGAGGGTTTTCCACAATTCATCCTACTTAACATAATGCATTTTATGTTAACTATCAATTGACAAAGTCAAATACTGGATTTGAATACGTATTCATGCATAAAACAAAAGAAAGAGTGGAACACGTGTTCCCTGTGCACAAACATATACAACAGAAGAACGTTAACTCTGCTCGTCGTTGCCAATAATGTAAAAAATGTTCTAACCCCCTACTCTGCCATGTATCCCCGACTATTGAACAACTTTTTTATACATCTAAGAGTACTCACCTTCTTTAAATAGGCGATTCAATGCAAAATATTGCATATATAGGCAAATTCGCTCTCTAAGGCGCTTTAGACGTATTTGGGGTATATCAGTCCTTTGAGGTGCATTCTTTAATGCAATCCACAAGAACTGAGAAAGCCTGCTGGTTCATTTCCATCTGCTCACTTACGATATACTCTTGATAGAACTGAACTGGCCATGGAACTCTTTTCTGGTCATCCACTCCCATATGAGACAATCCCTCCAGGGCACAATACACATTACCTCCCAATACAGGATGTGTACCTTCTTGGAGAATGGTATACCATTCATTCTTCAAAGATCTGTCTCCTTGGTTATATATTAATGCACCGCGCAAAACAGAAGAGAGCTCAATACCCAGATATTTTTCTTTTAGATTTATACGTGCCGCATCACCCTTCTGTACACAATCCTGAAATATAGCCAATAGCGGAGCACAGAGCTGCGAAGGACTTTCGAGATTCGTACAGAGCTGCAATGTATTGTATTGCAATTGAGCACGACGAAGAGGTGACAATTCCTGAACAACAATATGCATTTCCTCAAGAAGCAATGCGACAGAACGAGCAAGTGTAGCTATAGAATGATTTCTATTTTCATCATTAGGTATACTTCTCAGTAATTCAAGATGCGGATTAGTATCCTCTTTCTTATATATAGGCATATCATAACACTGCATCCAACGTATTAACGGATTTTCAAACTGAGCTCCGTCTTCTAGCCATGCTTGTAATATTGTCAGTTTTTCGGAACGAACATCTGGTTCATGACTTCCTTCAAAATTATTCATAGGAAAATAATACTACTACAAAAATCCTGACTGACAATGTATTGCGTGCGCCATATTCTAAGAACTCTTTCTAATCTTCACGGTACGCATATGATCAAGAATATACGATTTCCAACGAATATCTTCAATACAATTCACAAGAAGCTGAAACGACATATCTCCGGTGCGCACATTCTGTTGCGCAACATAACGCTGATAGACCGATGCTTGCTTCGTCCGAAATCGATTCCGGTTGTTTTTCTCTGAAAATTCCCTCTGCAATATTGGTTGTCCAAGCAAGCCGCACACAACATCGTTTTGCCAACTCCAGTACCGTCTGCTTTGCCCCATTTTCGCCTTCTCGATCAAGGTCAAACATGACCGAAACATGTCCACCGGGAATGCTGTTTGCCAGAGTTGCTAATTTGTCAGCCTGGGTTTCGGAAATAGTATTGCTGCAGACTGCTATAGCGGGAACTCCGAGGTTGTGCAGGTTAATCACGTCGTTGGGGCCTTCCACCAGGATAATCCCGGTTTGCCCAATTTGTTCAGGAGTAGCGAGTTCGTGGAATTGAGATTCCCCATAAAGTTCTTGCCCCCGATGAAAACCTTTGACGAATTTGAATTTGTGCGGCTCTTTAGAACTGTCACCAGAGCGTTGCCATTTTTTGTGTTGGTCTTCGTAGTTCAGATTACGACCGAACCAGGTCAGAATATTTCCGTCTGTATCAGGATATCCGTAGACGAAATGGCCACGCAGCAATCCCTTTGCATTATTGGGAAGGTAGCCACAACGGAACTTTTTCATGACCTCAGGTGTCATAAAATGGCGTTTCCGCACATCGTCGTCGTGGCGGCGGCCGCAACAAGCTGCCCGATCATCTGCCTCGAGAACGGATAGAACATGACCTGACCGAATCGGAAAAACGCTGTCCCTGCTGTGATCAGACACGGCAGCGGATTGGAGAGATCAGCCACGAACAGCTGGATTTCATTCCTGCCAGCCTGAAAGTGATCGAACACGTACGTTTCAAATACGCGTGCCGGGAGTGTGAAGAGCATGTGGCGCTGGCCTCAGCTCCTGCCCAGCCGATTGCCAAAGGCTTCGCCGGTCCTGGTTTGCTCTCGACGATCCTGGTCGGAAAATACTCAGACCATCTCCCCCTGTATCGTCATGAATCCATTTTCAGCCGGAACGGCGTACAGCTTTCGCGGAGCACGATGAGCCGCTGGGTACTGGAAACTGCGGAATTACTGCAACCACTGACTGACTTGATGAAAAGCCGGGTTCTGCAATCCAGCGTCGTGCATACGGATGATACGACGGTTCCCGTCCAGGACCAACGGCTTTCCCGCACGCGAACCGGCCGGTTCTGGGTTTACTGTGGCGATGCCGCGCACCCGTATTCGGTGTACGATTTCACTCCGAACCGGGAACGCGCCGGTCTCCGCGTAGCCGTGACAGGTCAACATCGCAAAGCGAAACACAAGGGGCGTCGCCCCGGTGTAAAAAACGGCGAGAATCCACCAACGCGTCAGGTCCCCTCGCTGAACCAGGTCTGCGAACAGGAAGTTTTGCCGCCAGCCCATGGATTTGAACAGTTACCTGCCGGAGAACAGAGAATTCTGCGTACCCTGGGTGTGATTGAGTATGTTCAGGATATTCAGTCTGAACGACGGATACCTCGCACCAGAAAATCAAAGAATAAAACTTCTCAATGATTAACTTCTGATAGTTCTTTGACTTCCAGAGAGAGCAACTTGGGGTGAGTTTCCAACATCTGTCGCGATAACCTGGTTTCAAAAGCAGAGAAGCAGAAGAAAATGAGAATTCGGAATTGACATTTCCAGAGGTAGTATGTCACGTTCCATTCTCAAACGCTTGTTCTCTTCACGAAGACGTTTTAATTCTTCCTGTTCATTCGTGTCTAATGGTTCTTCTTTTTTCAAGAGAATTCTTCTCCAATTATGAATCAAATTGACGCCGACACCCAGACTGCGGGCAGCTTGGGTGGCTGTATAGCCTTGTTCGGTCACCAGTTTAACCGCTTCTAATTTATATGCAGCACTGAAAATACGACGCTCACGTTTCTTTTGGGATTTTCGAGTTGTTGGACTCATTGAACTTCCTCCTAAAAATAGTTTACACTCTTATTTGAGCGCCCACTATTTCTGGGGAAGTCCACTTTCTCAGAATTGTCAGCGTAGTTCTAGATTCGATATAAGCGCTTGACCCGCTTCCGAGCGGAGACGGATCAGGCGACGCGTTGGTTGGCATTCGCATTGACGGAAGTGGAACAAGGTTTCCGGCGGATTTCAGGCTGGCGAGATCTGTCGCAGTTGGTGCGAGCGTTGGCCCGATCAGACGACGACGCAACGAGAAAACGGAAGCAGCAGAGATCGCTCGCTCCGGCGAGTTCTGCTCCATCGCCTCCGGCTCCGTCCCAGCCCTCGCCGGAGCGGTTGCAGCGCTAACCCCATCCTGCTACGTTTAACTCAGCGAGACCATCGAGAGTTTTAACAATAAACGGGACATCCCCTCTTTATATTTTTGACAACACTATGAGGATGTACGTTGGGTAACTGCAGAAAGTTGGATTCCGGCAATAACTCACCGCTCAGACCGAATCCCATCCACTGACTGTCGCCATTCCAACTGGGTCAATTGAGTTGAATCAAAGTGTATTGGCACGTCTTCTCTAAATGTTGTTTCGATAATATGTTTATGCTCATCCCGGCTCACGAGACTCAATACTATAAAATCGCCTCCGTTACCACATCCCGTCATTTTTGCACCAATAAGACATCGATCTGATATTGAAATATGTGCATTGAGATTTGACTGTAATTTAAGATTTGATAAATGTTGTTCCGTGGTCTTATCTGATAAATGTGCACAGCTTAACAGAGCCTGATATCCATTCATTAATTCTGGCACAGATTTCCAATCACTAAAAACTGCATTCATCATGACAACTGCGAGATTACCCATTGCTTCACAAAACAATTCAAGATAGCCTAAGCGCAACTGTTTAGATTTTTCAGAAATCGTGAGTTCGTCATTCAGAAATATTTTTTCTATCAGTTCCCTACTATGTATGGCTAGCGGTCTATGCAGACGCTCCTGTCCAATAATTGTGGACACTCTCTGCTGAATTTGACGTACTTGTGATTCACTTTTATCTCGGAATTCTCGAATTTGTTGATATTTCAAAATGTCACCTGTTTTGCTTGGAGTTCCTGAATAAAGAACTGTGAGATTATACTCAGGCGGTGTTTCATATTCCGGAAGACTATCAATAGGCGCTGAAGCATCAATTAAACAATATTGTAGCTGCTCAAGTATTGGCACATCATCGCCTAACAATAGATTAAGAGAGGACCATCCGTTTTTAATCCGATGTGTCAAAAGACTACGGCGTTCAGTAAAATAGATTATTGGGTGCCGACCGCGACGACCGTGTAGTGCCGCTGCAACCCCTGCCCCACTTGCACGAAAATTGTGAAAACAATTTTCAATAAGCCACCCCAGGAAAAAAATTGCTGACTGGCGATCTATCGCTCTGCGATTAAGCCGTTTTGCGAGAAGTTCTAAATTTATGTAGTGTTCAACCAATGCCTGAGCGATGCCTGCAGAAATTGCACCACTGGTATTCATTCCACATGCCAGTGGAACCTCACTGCACACTTCAATGTGAAATCCATAATCAGCAGTTCCTTCATGTGGAAGCAGGAGTGGTCTGATTACCTGATCGAACAGGTCATTTACACGAGCTATATGTTCGGGGTTAACTTTCCTTTCATATGACACTTGTTCTGAAATCGGTAGAATCTGTTTAGGATCACTTGGGTTTGGAGAAAAAAACTGGAAATTAACTTGATTAGTTGAAACTGAATGATAAACAAGGGTGTGTACTCTAAGTGGAAGTGGAAGGTACACAGCAGGATGACCGAAGACAACAGAATGCTCGCCAGCAAGAAAAACAGCACTTGGTGCACTATACCATGTCTGCCCCTGAACTTTCCAATTCTTAAAAATTTGATGTAAATCATTTGAATTAGATTCATCCTCTGTGCTAGTAATCTGCGTTTTTAGAGGTGAAATCCTCCCTCGTTTTTTTTCAAAAATTCGCAATATTACTACTTGCCATTCAGCAGGAAGATCTATGATCAACTTTTCATGAACTTCACTTATGGAATTAAAGAGATTCCTTGCACGTGATTCGTGATCAATGGCTGGTGTGTGTGAAGAAAAATCAATCGCTTCTAAAGGACTCAAGCCTGTTTCTGAACATACTTCTAGAATACTGCTTGAGTATTGCCCTGCTTGACGAGTGCTTCTAGCTTTGATCAGACTGTTTAGATTATTACGTAAGGATATGGTGCGTCCAGTTATCTTTCCATGAGTTAATTTGTCTTCTTTTTTCTTTTTCTCGACAAGATTACGAAATACTTCAACGTAATAGTCTGTCACTATCCAGCAATTCGTTTTTTTCATAGCCATAGCACTCAAATTGATTTTAACTTTTTCAAAGAGAAAGTAGACGAAGTGTACTAAGTGATTAAGAATATCGAAAGAGTGTTCAAAGTGATTCCTTTTGAATGTGAAACTACTTGAATCATTTACTGTAGTGTTAAAACATGTGAATGTGGCGTTGGAAGGCATCAATATGACCCTGCTTAGCACAAAAACGGGGACATCTAACGATCCATTAAATCGTGATGTCCCCTCTCAATGCCTTGACAAGTTCCGCCAAGGACGAAAAAGACATTGATAACTCGACTATAGTGATTTATAGGCTCTTATCAATTAATCCTGTCTTGACGTCAGAGGCAATATCTTTCCAAATGGAAGGAGACCTCAATGTCTACTCACTCAAAAGTTTACTCGTCAGTTTCACAAGTGCGGCAAATAATTATTGTCGTCAACGATGCACTTCGTATCTCACAATTAATATTTCACTCATCAGACCGATTGGATTGGGTTGTTCACATTTTAGACCAATCTCTTCTTGAACTTAATAGAGGGGTAGTTCCACCCGACCAGTTCACTGAACAAATCCAGCTTCCGTCAACGCAGTTAGATTCCAATGAAGTAGCTTACGCTATCGATCTACTGAGGAAAGCAAATTCCGGTTTAGCACCCTTCACCCAAGAGAAAAGAATCTCTTGGGTGAAGGATTGTGTTCAATTTGCATTGCAAGAGTTGGAAAAGGGAACCCAAAAGGGTGAGTTTGATCCCAATAGAGATGGCTTAAAGGTGACTTCGTAAATTGCCCTATAATATTTCAACTTAATACGGATGATTGGGAGTTTTCGAAGTTTCTAAATATTCAACGCTACTTAGTTTCTGTTCCATTACCCTACCGTAACATCAAGATTCCATTTCTTGCTGCAAATCAATGTCAAGTAATGCCAATGACGGACACGCTGGCACTACCAAAAGACTCCCAGCGGCTAATCACTCCAGCGTAAGCACCTTCATATTGCAAGTTTTACGAATACAAGCCGACTGACTTCGTAACCGGGGGAAGTCCAAGTTGCAGTTGAAGAGTTTCTTAGGCAACACCCTCCGATGCTCGCCGACGCTATTGACTGGCTTGAAGCTTACGGAATTATCACAGGATGAAACACCCTGGAAATTAAATGACCGAGATCCAGGACATATTAGAATACTGTGCTGTGGAATTATTCTGGTCATGGTACAGAATTCGGTACAGAACCTCTGGAACTCGGATTGAAACTATGTAAAATATAGAAAGTAAGCAACTGCTGAAAAGGTTGTTTTCTTTGAGTAACTCTTGAATAAATATGGAGTTACGGCTCTGTTCTCGATTCTATGAAAGTGAACTTCTAATCCGTAGGTCGCAGGTTCGAATCCTGCCGGGCGTACTATTATTGTAGAGTTTGTGGCGATTTGATATAATCAAATCAATCGCTGGTACAGAATTCGGTACAGAATAATCAAAGAAAAACCCCCCGTGCTGCAACACGGGGGGCAGCAAACCTTTCAGCTTGCTTGAGTGTTTCCTTTTACTCTTGCTGGGAGGTTTGAACATGGCCAGAACACCGAAACCCTGGTATCGAAAAGACAGAAAAGCGTGGTTTGTCACGATTGGCGGTATACGCCATAATCTTGGTCCAAACCGCGAAGTTGCTTTTCAACACTTTCATGAATTGATGGCTCAGCCGACACAACAACGTGTCGATGTAAAATCGATTGCAGCCATCATTGATTCGTTTTTGGATTGGACGAAGAAGAATCGTGCAATTCGTACTTACGAATGGTATTTGCAAAGATGCCAATGGTTCATCGAACTCTTCCCCGATTTGACGACTGCTCAATTGAAGCCATTTCATCTGCAACAATGGCTCGATACTCACCCGAATTGGTCGAATGGGCATCAACGGGGATGCATCATTGCTATTCAACGAGCAATTCGTTGGGCTTTGAAGATGGGGTATATTGACAGCAATCCCATTGCTTATTTTGAGAAGCCACAGGCTGGAAGACGCGATCAAATTATTACGAGAGATGAATTTGATCAGATTCTCTCCCATGTTCACGATCAACCGTTTTACGATCTGTTGATAACAGCTTGGGAGACAGGAGCACGTCCGCAAGAGTTGTTGAAAGTCGAGACACGTCACGTTGACTTGAAAAATTCCCGCTGGGTTTTTCCAAAAGAGGAAGCGAAGGGGAAACAACGTGTTCGAATCGTCTATCTTTCGGAAACCGCTCTTGAAAATACAAAGCGGGTAATGCTGAAATATCCTGAAGGACCAATTTTTCGCAACAATGCTGGTCGTCCCTGGAAACCGTATGCAACAAACTGTCGATTTAATCGACTCAAGGAAAAGCTTGGAACAAAGTATTGCATGTATCTTTTTCGACACAGCTACGCAACTCGGTTGTTGGAAGCTGGGGTGGATGCGTTGACGGTTTCTATTCTGATGGGCCATAGTGATACTACAATGCTTGGAAAGGTCTATCAACATCTGTCTCATAATCCTCAACATTTACTCAGCCAAGTAAAAAAAGCAATTTGATGGTTCATAATTTTAAATGTTTCAATTTCGGGCGGGAGACTCTTTGGGGTTTCTCGCTCGTTTGCATTTCTGAACGACATTCAGTGAGGTACTCCTCTAAATCAGTCTCGCTGATGCGGATGGCTCCACGCCCAGTGCCGATGCGGTGGCAAGGAATTTTTCCGGTTTCGACCAATTGATAGACGCACGATTTACTCACTTTGAGCCTTTCGGCGGTTTCGGGAACGGTCAGGAACATGATTACTTCTTTCGATGATGACTTAAGAATGACGGTTGTTTGAAGAAGGGACCTGGTAAACGTTTTGTAGGAAGTTGATTTTTATTCCATTCAATAACCGGTACTAGTTCTTTCCAAGCTTCAACCATTCTGGAATCAGATAGAAGAATAAGTTTGGGAATGTTTTGGTTATTCTGATATTGTTGAGGATCAAAATTTTCGGGTAACCCTTTCAGTACACGCTGACGCATTTTATTCAGGTCAAAGGCATGTCGACGAGGAACATACCCCCAGCGGAGACCTTGATTTGAAAATGGTGATTGAACGCGCCAGTACTCGTTGCAAATATTGCAGTTTGGTGTTTCAAAGCGACCAGATGCAGTTTCAAGTACTGAGCAGGCAGGAATATTCCCGGCAACACGCAATTTCCCATTATCGTAGGAATAGACGCAAGTATTACGCAACGTAACAATAACGGGCTGAGCCTGCTGTTCACCAGCAACACTATTTCCTGCTAAGAGCGCGCAAAGCAAACCCAGCAGCGAGGCGCGAGGCGCGAGGCGCGAGTAAATGGGATCGTTTTCTTTTTGTTTCAGCATGACTGGCCCCACTCCGTGCAACGCACGGCTTCCAAGAAAAAACAGACCTCCTAATTTGGAACGGGGTAATCCATCAATCCCGAAACGACAATCCACAACTGAACATGTTCACAGAGATGCGTAACGAAAGTCAACGTAAATCGCATAATATTTATATTCTTTCGAAAAACACTTTGCTATCAATCAAATAGACTGGTCTGCTTCTGCCGTCGATATTAAGGGTTGTTACAGGTAATGATTGCAATACATGTTTCACAGCAGACGATGCGGCCTTTGCCTCTCTTAACCAATACTGATATGACACTTCGGTCATCCGCTTGATATCGGATGGGGTAATTTTCCTGCCTGCAAACACCAAACCGCTATTTCTAAGAGAGAGCATTGAAGGAGAGCCTTCGACAGCTTTATCCTTAATGCCAAGTACCTTGAGATGATTGATATTCAATGCACGCAGGATACCCTTTATTCCCAATCGATTTTGATCAATTAGTTTTGCTTGCTCCAGAAGATAGTCGGAATTATTGCAGTATTCTTGAATTGATTTTTTCTCAACCATATATTGATGTGTACCAGTTTCTACATCGACGGTTTGACTAAAATGCTTCACCCATACTGGTTCCGTAATTTCCTCGTTTCGATTGATTGTATTAATATCTGGAGAGATTCTTAACCAAGTTTCTCCATGATGAAAATGGCTTTCAAGAATGGGAAATATATTTGTATGCTCCATGGAAACAGTTTGAGTGGGCTGCTTTGAATCAAGATTGGAGTACAGTTTCACTGCACCTGTGCGTTCCTTATTTTCTAGCGGCACGAACACTGCGGGGATATTCCATTCGTTTGCAGAACATTCGTGTGTATTCACCCAGCCAATCGGGTTACCTGCTTCATCTCCTATCTCTGCATATTTTCCCTTTACCGCAAAATTCAATACAGTATATACAGCCGGAATGCGATGTTCAATTTTACCATTGACATCATCACTGGCATCAATAGCGTCTTTATAAACGGAGAATTTTTTGTGGAAACAGAGTTTACGAGAAAGCCCCGGGACTTCCGGAACAGTTTCGTATGGAGGCGGGCGTTCCGACTGCACTCTCTTTTTAGGTTTGTACGGTGGCGATTCGTTCTCGGAATTTTCTTGAGGAGATTCCTGTGATGATTGGTAGCCGGGAGATTCTGGCATGGAGTGAAGAGAAAAGGGGAAATATAAAACCCTGTTAGTTTATCACACTCGTTTAATCCTCTCGATTGACAATAAACTGATAATATTGCATTCAAGCACTTTTCGTACCCAAACCGAAACTTGGACAATGATTGTTCTGGATAGGGGATGCATCAAAGGACAAAAAATTAAAGTTAATAATTGATTGGATAAGAGAATAAGATTTTTGGCAAACAACAACGATCAGACTATATTCCATCTAAATATGCAATTTTAAGCAAAAATACGTCCGCTTTGACTAAATGATAGAAATCTGGAATCCTTAAAATAAATGGGGGGGGCCTGTCACTATGTAAAATAATTTGGCTTTAGGAAGCCAAGAAGTCTTTCTGAGATTAACATATTTGCGTTATGTTTAGGTTGAGAAGATTCATGTAACCACTCCCTTCATGAACCCTATCTGGAGCACCGAAAAAAGGGCGGCAAACTTAAATTGATTTGCCGCCCTGTCCCCTTAGCTTTCTTCAGAACCTACCTTTTTCGAAGCGCCCCCCACTTCAGTTGTCGAGGGTGACTGTGTAGGTTTTTCCTTCTTTTCTTCTTCTGGGCCCTTGGAACCGCCGTTTGTCATCGTTTTTCTCCTTCACATTCTGAGATAACCAACATAGTCCGCTTTGGACTATTCCAATCTGGACTATACGATTCGCCTTTCTTTTTTTCAAGAGGCGATATGGAAAAGGGGGATGTCCCGTTTATTGTTAAAACTCTCGAT
>Ga0222634_1000505_pt1 | contig 18001 bp, 12 predicted proteins | sample AntAcemetageno50_FD_179807 | JGI IMG/M metagenome (GOLD analysis project Ga0222634, IMG submission 179807) | Saline water microbial communities from Ace Lake, Antarctica - #50 | ecosystem: Environmental > Aquatic > Non-marine Saline and Alkaline > Saline | place: Antarctica: Ace Lake | collected...
GTAATTCGGGACGCGTTATCGGTTACATCAGTTTCAATCGCGGTGATCAACCCCCCTTGAACTGTATTCGCACTTTCAAGGGTTGTAATTCGAGATGCGTTATCGGTTACATCGGTTTCAATCGCGGTGATTAAACCCCCTTGAACTGTATTCGCACTTTCAAGGGTTGTAATTCGAGATGCGTTACTTGTCATGTCGGTCGAAAGTGCAACACCTGTAAGGGTTGTACCGTCACCGTAATAACTCCCACCCGTGTCGACCGTCAAATTATTTTGAACATGAAGTTGTCCGAGAACATTGACGTTAATTTCGTTCACTGTATCGTTCGTTATATCTGTCGCTTCAAGTGTATCTTGTGTATACCCAATCGTGAATATATCTGTTCCTCCGTGGTGTACGAGCGCAACATTCGCATTGGGGCGCTGCATGAGAATACCCACATCGGTCGTGGATGTAGTGTTATTATTGGCGATTCCTATGATCGCATCGTTAATAAGTGTCGTTTCAGATTCGATAATAAACCGCTCACCACGCATGAAAATATTACCCGTCACTTCAAGATTTGAGCTTATTACGGTCGTGTCGCTCGTTTTAGTGATGAACGTATCGTCTAAATCTGTTCGGAGACCCGAAAGTAGACCGGAAAAGACGGCATCTGTTGCCTCTAGTGAAGTTACGCGCGATGCGTTATCCGTAAGATTGGTTTCAATAGCAGTGATCAAACTCGCTTGGACTGTATTCGCACTTTCAAGGGTTGTAATTCGAGATGCGTTATCCGTAACATCAATTTCAATGGCGGTGATCAAACCTCCCTGTACGGTATTCGCACTTTCAAGGGATGTAATTCGAGACGCGTTATCCGTAAGATTGGTTTCAATAGCAGTGATCAAACCCCCCTGTACGGTATTCGCACTTTCAAGGGTTGTAATTCGGGACGCGTTATCGGTTACATCAGTTTCAATCGCGGTGATTAACCCCCCTTGAACTGTATTCGCACTTTCAAGGGTTGTAATTCGGGACGCGTTATCGGTTACATCAGTTTCAATCGCGGTGATCAACCCCCCTTGAACTGTATTCGCACTTTCAAGGGTTGTAATTCGAGATGCGTTATCTGTAACATCAGTTTCAATGACAGTGATCAAACCCGCTTGGACTGTATTCGCACTTTCAAGGGTTGTAATTCGAGTTGCGTTACTTGTCATATCTGTTTTGATCCCAGTGATCAAACTCGCCTGGACTGTATTCGCAGTTGTGAGGGTTGTAACGTCGGTTCGTAAACCTGATATTAACCCAGTTTGTGTATCGTTAACAGATACAATATTTGTTATGCGTAACGCGTTACTTGTCATATCGGCCGAGAGGGCAACCCCTGTAAGGGTCGTACCATCACCGAAATAACTCCCACCCGAATCGACAGTCATGTTATTTTGTGTGTGGAGGTCACCGAGAACATTCACAGTGATCTTATTTGCCGGGTCGTTTAGTATTGTCGTATCTGTCGCTGTATTTTGCGTATACCCGATCGTGAATTCCTGTGCGTACGGGTTACCCGATGCGCCGTGGTGTATGAGACCTATGTTTTTCGTGGGGTACTCCATGAGAATACCCGTATCCGCACCGCTCAATGTATTGTCATACGCGATACCGATAATACGATCCTTCACTTCGAGTGATTGTGAATCTATTTTATACGAGTCACCCGTTATGAGTATATTTCCCGTAACTTCTAAATCTGATGCGATGGAGATTGTGTTCACACCCTGTGTAATATACGAGTCTGCTACTGTATTTTCTCCGTCGATGTATGGTACGCTCCCAGGTGTGAGACTAGCTACAGAAAGTTTATTACCGACATCAACATTACCCGTCGTGACAATACCCGTGTTAGGGTTTATAAATTGAACTGTATTTGATGTGACATTGCCATTATTTGTGATTTGTTCGAGATTGGAGGCTATACCAGTGAGAAGTGACCCGTCCCCCTCAAACGAATTTGCGTATACGTTCCCGACGACATGAAGAGACGCATCTGGGCTGACTGTGTTTATACCAACCCTGTTATTTTCGGTATCGACGAATAAATGCGACGACCCAACTTGTAGGTTACTCGCGATATCGACCTTCCCTGAAAATATATGGCTTGTCGTCGCGACCATTATAATAGCTTAGATAAAATGTACTGCATTTTATGTGAGGTAAGGTTTATGTAGTCTGGTTCGTTGTCTTTGTCCAAAAAGGATCCACAAATCGTACACCAACAGGTTTAGGGTTGGAAGGACTTGCAGGATTACCCCCACCCGTAAGGTCGTACCATTGTGTAGGTGTAAGATAACCTTCATTAAGTCGTATTTTAGTAGGCCAGTCATTGGACGAGATTGGAGGTCCATGAGAAAATAATGACGTATTCGTCCCAACACGTGGGTTGATTCGCCATCTGTTCTGAAGCTGTACACCTCCATCATTATAATATGGAACGGCAATATGCGTCCATGTAACACCACCACCAACTTGCCCTGGTTCTGGTGCTGGTGTTTTACCGGTAAAGCCCTGTAGATTAATAGCAGCACCCGTGTTGGGTGCTGACCCACCATCACTGAAAGTTTCTCCGTATAATTCTTTGAGGCCGTGAGGTGCCGTACCACCGAACAATGTCGAAACGGCGTTTAAGCTCGTCATTTATATTAACCGATTTTTTCTTTTAGTTCTTTGATAGCCTCTACGAGTAACCCGACGACGTTCCCGTATGCGAGAGAGTAACTTGTCTCTTCTGAACCGTGTACGACTTCGGGGAGAACCTCTAGGACCTCTTGTGCGATGAGGCCCGTGGACGGTTTATCGTTCATCACGTACGTGTACCCTCCGATGGCACACACCTTATCGAGTGCGTTCTCGATGCGTTTGATATCTGTTTTGAGACGTCTGTCGGAAGATGCCGTGACATCACCGGTTGCGTAAATGTCGCCGTCAACCACTAACTTCGAATTCGGGTTATCCACTCCGATGCCGACATTTCCACCGTTATAGTATATTTTCGTAGCGTCACCCGCATTATGTAACCATTGTGAACTTTCAATACCTGTTAGGTATTCCCCACTTCCGTGATATGCCGTGGCGAGCATACTCCCAGTAACTTGTAAAACGTTTGACGAATCGTCACCACTCGTGTCAGGTACACATCCTATTCCAATATTGTTATTAACCCTGTCAATGAAAAACGTAGGATCCTCTCCACCTGTAGTGAGGTTTCCTGAAACTAGCTGGACGTTCGTATGCGCCATCTATATTTAGCTTATATAAAAAACATCTTTGCAAATGACGAACAGGTCATTTGGAGAGAGTGTGTATTTAGTATCCGAATGAGATAGCCGAACCAGTACCTACAGTCAAACTCGTAAGTTCACCGGCTGTATTACGGGAAATGTATTCGACGAAAATGTTATAATTACCGGAGGTCAAATTAAAGGAGGGTTTAATGGCAACTGTTGTAGGTGCTACGTCAACTATAGAACTCCACGGGTTTGTGTTTGTATTTCCGAAAATAGACATGGGTCCCATCGCGATAGCTAACGGGGTCGCGTCACCACCACGTTCACCACCGGCTATATCGAGGGTCATCGTACTCACTTCTGTATCGAGGTTATCGAGGAGTTGTGCGACAATTTTAGCGTAAAAGGCGTGTTGCGAAAACGTCAATGTAAGTTTTGCGTTTTCGACTGATGTACCACTAGCGTACGTACCTTGATGACTGTACGTCTTTTTAGTGACACCACCCGTATTCGTGATGAGACCGCCTTCGACGTATACATTCCCAGTCGTGTACGTATTACCACGCGCTTCGATGACGTTCGAATAATCCCCATCACCATCGATAAAACACTTCGTACCTACAGAGAGGGTGTGTACAGGTGCTGTATTCGCAGCCCCGATGTTCGAGTTTGTGTACAATTTACCGTACACGTGAACGTTCATCGTTTTGTCATCTTCTGTAAGTGTGACAATATTGGAAACTTCCATAGCGCTACTGTCAGTATACGCGATCACGAATTCTGTAGCACTCGCATCGTAACACACGGCTACATTCGAACTTCCCACAGGTCTATTGTAGATATGCCCCAAATCAAAATTCACTAAATCCGTATTATTCGTACCGATTTCGACGAGCCCATCCTTGATTGTCGTGTTGGTGACATGAATATTAGCGATTGTACCTACCGATGTTACGTTTCCGGTAACGTAAAGGTTCCCGGTAACAGTCAAATCTCCACCATTTCCTCCGGCACCTGAAAGTGCTGAAATAGATAAAGGAACCTGTGTCCTAAAAAGTTGATGTGTACTTTGATTATACGCGACGAATGTATTGGTCGTGTCATCCGAACCTACACCTGTAAAAACAGATGCTAATTCGAGTGGCGTGATATACAAACCACCCGCACCTGTTGCGTCAATCTTTTCTTCACTCGCATTGAATACGATCGAGTTTTCCGCCTGGTCTTCTCGACAGTTTTTACCGAAACGAAGTTTCGTAGCACCACCGATAGTACTCAAGTTCTTCGGCATTTAATATAGTATCGCATTTTAATTTGCATACATGAGCCCCGCCATACCATTATTCACTCTGAGAATGTTATAGTTTACTGCATAAATCGGGTCGATCATTGTTTTCGTTTCGCTGTGTATTTTAACCGAATCTAATCGACTGAAATTCAACGATCCAGATGGTTGAAGTGAACTCGTGTTCAGACAGAAACAGTGAAGGAAGAAATCTGGAGACGTGACAAAGTTTGTGTGATAGTAACTCGCGATATCAACGTAATGCGGTTTAGCAAATTTATACGCCCCTATATCAGTTCCGTTAATACTCATCTTAATTTTGTTATCGATTGAAGTTAGTGTACTTTCGGAATTCGTGTTGGAACATGCGATATACTTGACCGGATGATTAAACGTGAGTTCTTGAATGTTTTCACCCGACGGTGTGTTTTTCTGTACCTGCGTAATAAGAATATCGTGTTTACGTGAAGTCATCATTCCCCGTTCTTCGTTATCCAAATAATAATAGTTTGCGTACGCTTCGACATTATAGTCGCTCGCTTCCGGACCCCAATAGATTCGTAAATCGACTGTATGATACTGTAAAGCTACCAGCGGAATAGCAGATTGAGGACCCTCACAAAAGAAGAAGCGAAGCGGGTAAAAATATGACCGGGCGCTCGCACCCGGGTGTGTACCGTTCGAACTTTTAGTAACGTTCTGTGCATACGTATCGATGGCAATCTTCTCCGTGAAATCATGATCCTGAACATCGATAACTTGACCGCCAATGATAAGCTCTACTTTATCGATTATTCTACCCCAATCCTGAATATCGACAGAGTTTGTGTTATTATCTATTGTAAAGTACGTATACCCCAGTAAATCACCGTTTCGTTCTAATCGGATCGATGACATGGAATTATTTTTCACAGCCCCTTGTATTGTTTGTTTCTCTAGAGACTGTGAAAAGTTAGAGTGTCGCTTAAATGTCGACGTGAAAAACGAAATTTCGGGATCTCCGATAATATGTTCATCTTGAGCCCCAACCGCTATGAGTTGTACGATCCCGGATGACATACTTATTATATTAATGGTATTTTTTAAATTACATATACGTAACGCCCTGAAACGATCACATCAAGTTTCTTTTCTTACATGTGAATTTAAACACCATGAACGCTTTCGTGGCATCTGCAACCTCATCACCATCCTGTTTATATAATTTTAGATTCAATCGATCGAGTTTACGGATAGGTGTGATATATTGCTGGGTAATGGGATATTCATCTTTGAATGTCACACTTGTTGCACCCGCCGTGACGATCGAACCGAAAGACCCATTTATATGATTATCAGGTCCATCTAAGTCTTTCTTCGCGCGTTGGAAAAACGTATTTTTCAATTCGTCAATCGAAACGTGGATAATATTCGTAGTGTTGGTAATGCCAGTGAAGCGGGCGGCCGTTAGTTGAACCTGTACGACATTTTCGAGGGGTGTAGGTAAAAAAACGGTAATCCCTTTTGTCATCTGGGCACCCGCCTGATCTGTCGTATCAACGATAACCGTGTGGTATTCGTGTTCGAAATCGGGGATAGTCGGCTGAGGCGCTGTAACGAGTGCCATTTATAATACACACAGAAATTATCCACTTAAAAATTCGGTATAAATTTAAATGGAAAGTGAAAAACGGGTTGAATGTATATTTAATCTACAATTTTGTAGTTCGCGTGGTCGCGGACAAGTTTTTGACCACCGCACACACCCCCCATACTGGTTGAGTACACGCTGTCATTCAGGCAGTCGGGGCTGCTCTTAAGACCGTTGAATGGTTCTTCTGTCACGGGTTGAATATTTATAGACCTGGGCTGGTACATACTCCTTCTATCCTTAAACAACACGGCGATGATGAGTATCAAGATAATCGTGATGGCGATTGCTTTCAGTGTCGACCTATTGGTTTTGTCGAGTTTCATATACTATGTACTGATATTTTTTTATAAAGTGCGTTAAAGAGAAAAGATTAGTTTCATTATACAGAGTAATGGACGGTGAAATTATTCTGGACAGGGGAGATACTTTTGTCATGAAGCTGAACGATAACGAACAAGCCATGATGGATGAGATACAATTGGATTTTACAAGGCCTCGAACATCTGCACCCCCTGCTGTACAGAGAATGCAAGGGTATGGGTCTAGAGAACGCTACCCACCGTCTATGGGGATGCAGGAAGATGTGGATGCATTTGCAAACCCGGTAAAGCAAAACGCTCCAGCCCCTCCCCGAATGGAAGAACCCGTCGACCACGGGGAGTATGTAGACGATACGCCATATGATAACGGACCTAGCATGGAGTATGGTTCTATGGAACCACCTGAAGATGTACCGTCACCCGGGTATAAGACGATTGATGAGGAAAAGTCGGATTTGGTGAATAAACTTGGACGCCTTGAAAAGCGAGGATTTAACGTAAACAAACGATTAAATGCGTATTCCCCTGTAGATGAACTCCGGACGGAAGTGAAGCGTATTACATACAGTATCGAGGTTGATAAATCTGTTAAATTCTCACGACGTATGTTGATCGCGTGTGTGACGGGTTTGGAATTCTTAAACAAACGGTATAACCCGTTTGAGATCCAACTTGAGGGTTGGTCTGAAAATGTAATGGAGACACAGGACGATTATGATGAAGTGTTTGAAGAACTTTTTGTGAAGTACCGCACGAAGATGAATATTGCCCCCGAAGTCAAGCTTATTATGATGCTTGGTGGAAGTGCTATGATGTTTCATCTCACAAACAGCATGTTCAAGCAGGTCATGCCAAACATGAATGATGTTATGAAACAGAACCCTGATTTGGTGAACAGTATGATGAGTGCGGTTCAAAATACCATGTCAAGTAATAACAAGAGTTCAGCGCCGGCATCGAACGGCGAACAATACGAAATGAAGGGACCCGGTCTCGACATTTCAAGCTTGATGGGTGGTATCATGATGCCCCCGACACCTCCCATGAACACGACACCCATGCAGAGATCCGTCGAGTACACACCCGATGTTCCCGATGACGGTGATGATATATCCGACATTGTCTCAGAGAATGGTGCTGTAGATGAAGGTGATGATGAAGTGAAGGAGGTTAAAATGTCAGCGGCGAAGGCGAAGCGTGGACGTAAGAAGAAGGTTGAAATTAATTTGTGAACATAGTATAAATGATAGGGTATGCTCCTATAGATTTCGACGACCCGCTCGAAATCCCTGCGAATTTCCGAAAGCGGGAAGTCGTGGATGAAAAATTTGAAAAAGTGCAAAAGAACGAAGTTGTAAAGGCTCAGCCCGCCATCGATGAAACCACGGAATGCAATTACGTTGTCATGTTTTTCATCGTTGGAGTTCTCGCGCTTGCCGCGATGGACTCTGTTAAGAAGTAAGTATATTTTACCCGTTTTAGTTTTCCTAAAATGTGCAAAGTATTATGTAGGAATTGATGGCCATATAGGATTGGATGGATCTACGGTACTCGACGGTAAATCGCGAAGTGTCTGACGATATACCTTCCATTCTTCATCATTAGATAATACGATATCCCTACCCTGTGTCCAATCGGTTTCGAGTAATCGCCTATTTCGTTCCCCCCTGAGAACTTTGATAGGAAATTCGATACGAGCTTTATTTATAGCGGCTTCGAATGCATCCCTGTTAGGTTTTTCAGATCCATCGTCGATAATTAACGTATCGTATCCGAATGGGTGGGAACATGACCAATTTTCGGGTGTGTTTTCAGTAAGGGATTCGATAATTTCTTTTATGTTTACACCTATATCTTGCGGGAATGGGTGTTCTTCTTCCATCTGTATTAGTATTATATTTTTGTTCTTTAAGATATTTTATAAATAGAGAACCCAGGTGCACTATTGCCGCCTGCATGCAAATTAAAGGCACCTAAAATCATTCTTAACTGGTTGTTAGTATTACAATATACCAATTCGTGTCCCGTAACAACTATATACGGCGACAAGCCGCCGTAATATGGTGGGTTGTTTCCACTATATAAACCCGCCAGTGGTCTTGAAAAATAACGCTGAAATTGTATACCGTTTTTATACATATTAACATACGTAGGCGTCGTGGAAGTCTGATTATTCATATCAACTGTCACGTAAAAATCTATTATATACCAACCAGTGGATGGACATGTATACACACCGGTTCCTGTATTGTAAAGACCCGGTGTACTATTCGAATCGAGATTCGGTGGTTTCCAATCCCCGTTATAACCCCCCCCTGTAGTATGATACAACCGGACCCAATTAGACGTACCACCACCACCGCCAGACGGTGCTCCAGGTCCGGACATTGACCCTCCTATATATAAATCCCCAACTGCCATACCCGCATAATTTGACGTTATAGTTTGAGAATTATTTTCTGGGTTTGTTTCCGTCTGATAAGTAGAAGATTGCCCCTGACCAACTGGACAAAGAAGTCGTAACCACCCATCATTACCGGGTGCAAATGTATACATGTCACCGTCCGACGGTATAGCACTGTTCAAAGCAGTTGCTGCATAGCCTTCACCGACAAAACCAGCCGATGACCCAGCAATTAAACGAAGACCTGCTTGTACTCGCGAATTTGAAGTCCCTGTACGTATAGAGACGAGCTGTCTCGGCTCATTTGCCATGGGGTTACTACTATAATACGTCATACCACGTTGACCACCGAACGGGTTATTCATATCCGTGATAGATACACACGGAGATTCGCGGTATTTGTGATTTCCTTGACTTGATTGTGCGGATTGTAATTGAAATTCGATTTTAGGTGCTTTTATACGTACTCGATCACCGAAAAAATCACGTTTATTCCAATCAGCATCCTGGACAGTGTCACCAAAAGGTGTATGAAGTTCACTATAAAATTTCGAAATCAAAAGTTCGTTATCGTGTTTGTAACCCGTAGCCGATGTCGAACCAGTATATACAGCGTCGTGTGTACCTAACCATCTGGATTCTAGAGTGGTAGCTGCTTCAGTGGTATTTTCACCTTTTCGACCACCAAATTTTATACGTGCGTGATCGACAGAACCACCCGAAGACCCCACCGTCAAATTATCACATTTTACATACCCTTCAAATAAACTATTTCCACGGAACACACTCGTTAACCTATAACGATATATAACTATTAGACCCGTCCCCTTCCCGTTATTGGTTGCAGGTGTTGTATTATTTCCTGCCCCGCTAGTTATACCAAAAGCTTCTGGGTAAGCTGGGTGTGATATCACACAACTAGCACCGTTATGCGCAGCGCTTCTATACCCACTTAAATACCCTTTACCCCCAACAATGTTCGGGATATGTGCTGTCGTACCGAACTCTATCGTATTAGGTCCCACCCCCGAGCCACCTGTCCGTACTATTGGACCAGCTGGGTAAAATGTCGTGCCAGAGAAATCGTACGGGATAATCGAATACGAACTTTCACGACTTCCAACAAATAAACGCGAGCCATCTTCACTCATAGATATATTCCATGAGGCCCACGATCCATTTTGTCTCACGAATGACCACGGTCCACCTAACGAAGGTGTGGTATTATCATCACGACTTGCCATGGGTTCATCGTATGCACTCGAATCTGTATTTAAAACGAAATACCGTGTATCACCGTGCGCTGCCTGAGCAGCATAACTTACATCCTTATACCCCGGGGATCCAGCGGAAACGCGTTTCCCATCGACCGATATAGAAACAGACCTACCAAACCCTGGAAGAGACGAATATATACAATTCCAAGCGGACATGTATGTATACCCATCCGGATTATGCCCTTTTATATCCGACCCAATTTGTGTGACACCTGTACTCCAACTCCCACCGTCTAGAGATTTAAGCACGCGTATATTCCCCACTTGAAAATTGGGAAAAATAAACCCATCTCCCATATTATTCGCATTTGCACCATAGGGTGATCTATCGTAATGATGAAGAAAACCATTCGGATAATTTACACCGTTGACGACGGTGTTATTCTGACTATCCGGATACCTGAGCGCTCCAGTGGCGTTGCCATCGACTACGGTACCCGTATTGGGATACTTATACACCGAGTACGGGTTACCAGCGGAAATGGTACCATCGCTTGGTAACTGTTGCGTATTACACGAATACGATGTTGAACCCGTATAATGTGGTCCGACAGTCGATATTGTATGTTCACCTAAATGGTGTGAAACATTACCAGGTGTTGTCGTCGCTGCTTGTGTACTCGATTGTATTTCAGCGATTTCGGTTCCTGGTGCCCCAACCACAATATGACCTCCAAACCCGGACATTTTAACCGAATACCCATACCCATTGAATTTACTGTATAGCGTTATACGTGTCGACCCCCCAATAGTTACAGGTACATCGTTAACCATATTCGTTCCAGAATTTGAATATACTTGTGTGAACTGACCACTCGCTTGTCGTTCGTACACATATATAGTATTTACATTTGGTGCACCAACAACGAAACGATCAGCTCTATCACCCGCTATAGAAACGCAGTGTCCAAATGAATCGTAAGATGGACTAATTGTTTGTACAAGAGTAAACAGATTATTATTACCGATGTCGTATACGTATACAGTGTTTATTTTCGGCGCACCCACTATGATTCGGCTTCCATCATAATTCATCGAAACTGATTCGCCGAACCAGCCAGCAGCACTGGGTCCGTTTATTTGTTGAAGAGATGTCCACGTAGAACTAGATTCTGACCAATCATATATCTGAATATACCCCCGCCCACTATTCCAATTTGGACCACCACCTACGATACGCTCTCCTTCAAAGTCTGTATCAAGTCCTCTACCGAATTGCGAAAATTCGTCCCTCCCGGATATACTACCATAGTGTTGATCACCGGCAGTGAACTCATCTGGGTTCCATGAATCGACACCATCAACGCCACCGTCACCACTCTGAATAGCGTAACTGTATCCCGTGTTGGGACTGGTCACCGTATACCCAGTATTACTCATGTCTACTATGATCCTAGATTATAAAATTTATAATATCACACCACCCTGACGAGGTCGCTCAGCTCTTATATCAATATTTTTAACAGTGAAGAAGTTTGCCCGCACTTCATACGATTCTACTAAATCAATTGCGCGTAGTGCCCGTGATACATACACATTTCCATTCACGACCAGTTTATCCGATGACACGTCATCAACTGAAACATTTGCACCTATTTGTAAGGTTTGTGTGGTTAAAGCAGATACATTCGCAATACCGACGGGTCCATCGGTATAATAGGCTTTCGTACCATCGGTTAAGAAGGCACCACCACCGAACGGGTTTCCCCCTTGTGTGAGGTCACCAGTGAAATTAATATCACCCGTGACATCCAGGGTACGTGTAGGTGTAACCGTCCCGATACCGACATTACTAGTCGCCGAATTCACGAAGAGTGTATTCGTATCGAAAGTGACGTCGCCAGTGAAAGAGGGTGCGGCTGAAAGAACGACACTCCCCGATCCAGTACTCGTCGTCGTTCCCGTTCCACCACGAGTCACCGGGAGTGTTCCAGCCGTGATTTTGGCTGCATCCAGGTCTGTGAGTGTAGTTACCAATGTAGCATCTCCAGATCCATCGAATGAACTCGTTGTCCCTGTTACGCCACCGGTTACTGTGATTGTTCTCGCGGTTACCCATTGTGTCGCAGATGTCGCATTCCCCGCAAATGCAGTGGCTGTCACAGTTCCGGATACATCTAGGGCTGACCCGGGTGTAGTCGTCCCGATACCAACCCTATTATTTGTCGTGTCGACGAAGAACGTATTTGTATCGACCGCTACGTTACCAGCTGTATAATATATACCATCAGCCGGTGTACCAACAGTTGTCTGTAACCACGGAGATGTACCACCACCACCACCACCACTAAAAGCCACCCCATTTTGAGTGATGGTTTGAAAATCGATGTTCCCCGCGATTGTCACATCTGTAGAAACATATGCGTTCCCGACAACGTGTAAATTAGAAGTCGGTCCGTTGACGTCGACACCAACCCCCAAACTAGAGGTTACTGTGTCTAACACTATATTTGACGAGGCTCCAACGAATGTAGCTTTATTAGTTCCCTGAAAGTTTAGGATACCGTTCGCAGCCATGTCTACTATGTATAAGATTTTTTCTTACAAAGTGGGGGGCACTTTGGAGGAAATTTATTTTACTTCATACAATTTTAAATAGCTAAATATTCTTCAACTTCATTATCTATGTCTTGTAGTTTTACCCAACGAGAAGATTTCGGATATGTTTTAAGCACTCGCAACCTTCCAACTAACCCAACGGCTCCCCATTCTTTTCGTTTACCTCTTTCTGTATATTCTAACGTTTTATCATACTTTGGATTTATTTTTGGTACACCAGTATCTTGATAGTAAGTAGCGGTTTCTGGAACTTCAATACCATCGGGTATAGTATTGATTGTGAATGTGTGTTCCTTATCGTCTTCATCTCGCCATGTTACCATATCCACTGTTTCTGTAACTGCACGCCCCAAACTATCTTTAAGATATTTACCAACCCACTCATCCCAGTGATTATTACCCAAAAATCCGTATATAACTGATATTACGCCGATAATTTCATTTAGTGGTGTATTAGCGTCTGCGATACCTATTTTACCACCTTCCATTAACTTTACAGTCGTACCAGTTCGATCTTCATTTTCGGGATTTCCATCATTCCATTCAAAAAGTTCTGCGTAATCAGCACCCGTAGCAGAAGTTCCAACGCGTGCATAAATTATACCGTCATATGAAATTCTTGCTTGTTTTTGCGCTGGAGAGCTTCCTCTAGAATACTGATGTGCGCTACCTGCACGTACACGAAATTCAATGTCAGTATTATACGTGCTACCAGCTGAGACGGCTTCTATATATGAGTGTCTCCCATGCTCGGATTGTGGTGCATCTACGGAAGTCATCTCTATACCGGCGACTGTCTTAATTGGTAGACCACCCGCGGATGCGTGTATAAGTGGGATAATGTCCGCGCCAATACCGCGAACATCTAAAGCATATTGTCTCGCACCCGTTGTAGTCGACAAGTTTACTACCTGTAAATTAGTGTTCGGAGTCGACGTCCCTACACCGACGTTGCCAGTAGCGGTATCCACGTGTAATTGTCCCGGGTGTGCCATGGGTGTGTTTAGGGATGTTGGGATTCCCAAATCGGATGTCGCGACCCGTTTGGTACCAGAAGCTGCCACCGCAACGAATAGAGACAATTCTGGGGACCATGTTACATCTCGCCAAGCACTCCCCGTATCTATGGCACGATTCGTCCACGTGACCCCATCGGGACTTGTCGCAGCCCTAGTGGTACCATTAGATGCCACCGCAACAAATAGAGACAAATCTGGGGACCATGTTACACCATACCACTGACTGTTCGCATCGATGCTACGACCTGTCCATGCGATTCCATCGGGACTTGTCGCAGCCCGATTGGTACCAGTATTTGCCACCGCAACAAATAGAGACAATTCGGGGGACCATGTCACACCCCACCAACCACCCCCCGTATCTATGACACCATTCGTCCACGTGACCCCATCGGGACTTGTCGCAGCCCGATTGGTACCAGTATTTGCCACCGCAACAAATAGAGACAATTCGGGGGACCATGTTACACTAGTCCAACCACCCCCCGTATCTATGACACCATTCGTCCACGTGACCCCATCGGGACTTGTAGCGACCCCACCATATGCCACCGCAACAAATAGAGACAATTCGGGGGACCATGTTACACTAGTCCATCCACTCGCGTCGATGTTACGATTCGTCCATGTGATCCCGTCAGGACTTGTCGCAGCCCGATAGGCACCACCATCTGCAACCGCAACAAATAGAGACAATTCGGGGGACCATGTTACAGATAGCCAAAGACTTCCCATATCTATGGTACGATTCGTCCATACGACCCCATCAGGACTTGTCGCAGCCCTAGTGGTACCAGTAGCTGCCACCGCAACAAATAGAGTCAATTCGGGGGACCATGTTACACTAGACCAAGCATTCGTGACGATGGCACGAGACGTCCATGTACTAACCGCCTTTTCAGTTGTAGCATAGATTACTTTATTAACACCGTCAAAAGCGGCAGCCTTGACCGTACCGACAACATCAAGAGCTGATGTCGGAGTCGACGTCCCGATCCCAACCCTATTATTAATCGAGTCCACAACGAAGGTAGTTGTATCGACCGCTACATTACCAGTTGTATAAGAAATATCGTTTCCCGATGTTACCCATGGCGAAGACCCACCGCCGCCACCACCGAATGATTGTATGACACCACCTTTGCGAATTTCACCAGTGAAATTGATATCACCACTGACATCTAGAGCGTGTCCGGGTGTCGTCGTCCCGATGCCGACATTCGTATTAATGCGGGTTAATGTATTATTCGTTGGTGAAATGTTTAAGGCATTGATTGTTATGTTTCGTACGCGATCCTCGGCTTGTACACCACCACTTCGTCCTGTAATTGCGACATACGTAGGTGTGTTATAGAGTGCTGCATAAGTCGTACCGAAATCATGCGTAGTTGTGTTGAGGGTTGTTCCACCGGAATTCGTAATAGTAGAGGTCAGCACGCCATTATTAAACGTAACGGTCACAGGCATCCATCCACTCATTTGTAATGAGGCAGCTGCTTGTGTTATCATAGTCGCTGTATGATCATATAACTCCACATAATCACTACCATAATACTCCCAGCGCATAAGCGCTCCCCCGTGACCGTTCGTTCCAGTCGCAGTATCATTGGTAGTAATTGGGTTAGTCGCATAGAACACGAAACGCATATCATCAGCACCACCGTAATTTAGGGGTAAAATATAGATTTCAAATGTAGCTTCCCAGTTATTAGTTAGCGTCGTTTGCCAATATACAGAACCTATACGAGATGTACCCCCTTGGGTCACACGGATGTATCCGTTTGTCGTGTCACGAATTGCTGTATTATTCGCATTACCACTCAGAGTACCTGTAAACGTTGTTCCAGGAGCTTGGTCATCGAACGCTAAATTTTGCGTACCGCCACTAGAACCAGCTGTATACGTCCATGACGAAGACCCACCACCGAATGATTGTATGACACCACCCTTACGAATTTCACCAGTGAAATTGATATCACCACTGACATCTAGAGTGTACCCAGGGCCCACCGCCCCGATGCCGACATTACCCCCTTTCTTTAAAAATATACCCGATGAGGCACTATCGTGGGACACACACCACATAAGATCGTCTAGATTGTACTCAAATACATCCATACCTGTAGTATATGGGTCCGCTTCAAAATCTACCAATACATAACCAGAAGGATAATAATTATCATCCATAACAACCTGAAATTGACCTGCTGCGGGCTCGACGTCTAGATATACATCAATGCCTATCCCTTCTCCGTCACTACCAGACGATTGAACGATACGAACCTTCTGTGCTACACCACCATCAGTATAGGATGTGTTCGATAGTAAATGAAAAAATGGTTCTCTCCTGAAAGTACCACCCGCGTAAAAAGATCTATATGAATGTTGGGCGGTCTTCGTATCTACTATAGTAAACCGAGCCATACAACGGTCACCACCTGTTTGACCATCGAGAGCTTGACCATTTTTAGCGATTCTGTACCAGTTTGCAGCTGGAAGAGCACTGGAATTAACTTTTATATCTTTCATTGGCACGGTATCCGATCCAAGGAGTGTAGTGTTGTATGTCGTACCAGAATAACGAATTGCGCCATTCACATCGAGGGGATAACCCGGAGCATTCGTCCCGATGCCGACGTTTCCATCACCTCTCAGGGTCATAACTTCTGTTCGTCCTTCGAACGGCGAAACCCCACCCCCATCATGCACTAAAAATTTCATGTAATTATTACCACCGTCACCATTATTCCTCACTTCGATTGCGGAAGACCTAGTGTCAGCGGATCCCGTACACCCAAAAAGTAGTTTTCCGGTGCTAGCAAGACCGTTCATAACGCGTAACATCACATCACCACCGCCAGATCCTACATCCAGTCTATATTGTGGTGTCGACGTCCCGATACCAACCCTATTATTTACAGTGTCGACGAAGAGTGTATTTGTATCCACTGCTACGTTACCAGCGACAGTCAAGTCTTTCCCCATGGAAACATTCCCAGTTGTCACAAACCCCGTCGTAGGGTTAGTGAATTCTATAACGTGTGGTGTGACGTTCCCGGTAGCCGTGATAGCCGAAAGTTCGTGTAGCGCCTCGACGAGGACAGTTCCCATGGTTAGAGTTCCACCTAAACCGAGATCCGTGCTGACGAATGTATTTCCAACGACGTGGAGAGTAGCATCGGGTGATGTCGTCCCGATACCAACATTACCAGTTATATAAGAAATGTCATTCCCCGAAGTCGCCCATTGACTTGTACTAGTACCCCATTCAGGAATACCGGATGCTGAAACTTTAAGAACATCACCAGGTGTCCCACTGATTACGAGGTTTTCTGCTGATAAGGTTGCGTCTGCGTATATAATATCACCTTCCGATTCCAATATATCACTTAAATCAGTACCACCCCCCTTGTATTTCTGCGTTGACCGTCCAGTGGAACACCGGGTCATCTTATATATGTATGAGACATTTTCCAACCGAAAAGGCACTCGGTTTTGGTTTTTCTGATGAGTGACCCGAAATGTTAAACCCACCCTGTTTATATACCCTGAGACGTTTGTTATACATAGCAAAAAATACAGACCATTGGTCCACCACGTCGTAAATACGTGGATTATTCTTCTTACCATCCGTCTCCCGCATGATACGCCCAATAGACTGAATAATATCCGATTTAGGGGTTGCGAGAATGACCGTATCGAGTGTTGGGATATCCAACCCTTCGTGTGCCTGACTGAACGTCGCGAATATGATTTGTTTTTTACTAGATGCTGTAAGATCCGCTTCTTTCATACCACCCATGTACAACCCCGAAGTTGTTTTGAACTTATCGTGCATATATTCACAATGGAACCGTCTATCACTGAGAACTAAAATCTGTCGCGTTGTTTTCGAAAGGTCTTTAATCGTTGATAGAATAAGCCTGTTTCTGTCAGGTATTTCCGTAACTTCCGTAACCATGGTCGCTAAAGATAATTTACCGAAGCGTGTACACGGTGGTGGATCTTCGTACCGGTCACATTTAAACTCGAGGGGAAATACATCCACTTGTTCTTGGTTCTCTCTTTCAACTGAAAAGAATGTGGGGCCCATAAACCAGTGTAACACTTTCGTGAGCCCGTCTTTTCTATTCGGAGTTGCTGATAATCCGTAAATGTGTTTCGGGCACATTTTGAAAAGTGATTGCGAAAATACTTTTGCGCATATATGATGTGCTTCGTCGACGATGAGGGTTCCT
>Ga0222634_1000506_pt1 | contig 17987 bp, 20 predicted proteins | sample AntAcemetageno50_FD_179807 | JGI IMG/M metagenome (GOLD analysis project Ga0222634, IMG submission 179807) | Saline water microbial communities from Ace Lake, Antarctica - #50 | ecosystem: Environmental > Aquatic > Non-marine Saline and Alkaline > Saline | place: Antarctica: Ace Lake | collected...
AATTAGTACTCCTTTAACTATTACCCTGCGTACCGACGCACAATATACCAGTAGTGCGCAAACAGCGCGGCAGACCTTGATAGGCAGTAACAGCTGGACTATCACTGATGGTGGTCTATACGTTCCGCCGGTAGTTGGAGGAAGTGGTGGTGGGGGAGGTGCTACGCGGATTTGTAATCCGGGAAATAGTGTAACCAAGAACTGTCGAGATTTGCGCAACAAATCGACAGAAACTGATTCGGTACAGGTAACCATCGATCGTGAGCAATTACTGATGAATATCGCCAAGCTGCAGCAACAGGTAGCAGCACTCCAGGCTCAAGCCGAACTGTTAGCCACACGCACTCCAGGCAGTAAGCCAGTTTCGACCACTTGCGACCTTGCTCGTGACCTCACTATTGGGTCAGCTGGCGAAGATGTTACTTGCCTGCAGTCATACCTCACCACCACTGGTGACTATGCCTTCCCCCAAGGACCAACTGGTTACTTTGGACCGGTCACACAGGCGGCTGTACAGAAATGGCAAACCCGAAGTGGAATACTACCAGCGGCCGGCTATTTTGGTTCGATTTCTCGAGCTGCACTTGGAACAGCGTCATAGGGGCTGTTCCAATTGTCTTGGATAATGCCAGCGACCCGGCTTTGTATATCCCAGCGTTTTACCCTATCCCAGATTGTTGATTGTTGGTATAATCGAGCTAGTGAAAGGGACTAGTAAAATACTATCTATCGCACTCTTGACGTTTTTCTTAGGAACGATGTTTTTTAGTTTGTTCCATATGTCTATGGGGATGGATATGTCTGGTGGTATGACAAACTGTTCGTTTATGTCCCATGAAGAAGTAATCTGCCCAATGAACCTGGCTGACCACGTGGGTGCATGGAAGTCAGTATTTCTTTCAGTTACCCCCGCAATCACGTTACTCTTTGCTGTTGCAGGGGCAGTAATCCTTGTTACTTCAGTAGCCCCCAATCTATTGGTGAAGATGCAGTGTGTATCTCCGTCACCAGGTAAGTGGCTTCAGGTCAGACTATACACATTTTCATGTCGACCACTCCAGGAACTGTTCTCAGCAGGCATATTACACCCGAAACTTTTTTAGCGTAGCTTTCTTTAGCAGAGTACCTGCTCTTATTAACTAAAGAAGTTACATATGAATACGAAACTTATTGCCGGTGTCTTTGCAATCTTTCTTTTAGCTGGACTGACCTGGCATGTTACAGCTGGTCAAGATGAGCTTGCAGAAGCCACTCACGTAGAAACAGAACACCACGATGACGACAGTGTCGCATCACATGAAATATACCCAGGTGACTTAGTGACAAAAATTAAAAATAACGAAGATGTTATTTTGCTCGACGTACGAACATTGGAAGAGTATGAGGAGATACACTTAAAAAATGCTCTCTTGCTACCGGTGCAAGAGTTATCTCAACAAACACTTACCGAAATTGGTTTAGGAGAAAGTGCAAAAGAAAAAGAGATTGTTCTGTATTGTAGAAGTGGAAATAGAAGTCAGACTGCATACAACATTATGGAGTCATTGGGATACACCAACATCAAAAGTGTTGCTGGGGGTATGATTCACTGGGAAGAAGACGAGTATCCATTTACCGAGTCAGGTGAATACAGAGAACCGGAATCTTCTTCAAATGGAGATAGTCCCATTGTTTCCACAGACGCTCCAAAAATAGTCATCGATAGAGACCTTCATGATTTTGGTGTCATTCCTCAGTCTGGCGGAACGGTTGCTACAAACTTCACTGTCGCTAACTCAGGTACTGAAGTTCTTGAGATAGGGCAACTCACTACCAGTTGTAGCTGTACATCAGCCACTATTTCGAGCTCGTCAATTGAACCCGGTGAGGAAGCTGAGCTCACTGTCGTCTTTGACCCCGACTTCCACGAGGAACCGTTTGATGTCTTCAAACGAACGGTCTTTATTCCAACCAATGATCCGCATACTCCTGAAGCCGAAGTCTCAGTGCAGGTAGATATTGCTGAGGGTGAATAACTAATATCCAACTATGAACAAATATATTATTGGAGTTATCGTACTTGCAGTTGTGTTGATTGGTTATTCTGTCATTAACTCAAAACAACATGGTGCTAGTCTAGCTATAACTAATGAAACATCGAATGCAAAAGTAGTGGTCCTAGAAGAATCGTATGACTTTGGAGACATCGATATCTTTGCCGGCAAGGTTGATACAACCTACACACTAAAAAATGAAGGGACTGAAGCTGTGACTATCACCAAGGCGGGTACAAGTTGTATGTGCACAGAAGGAATAATTGCTGGTTTTACATTTGGTATGCATGGCAGTGAGGTAAAATCAGTAGTGATACCAGCTGGTGGAGAGGAACAGGTAACAGCTATCTACGACCCGCTGGCTCATGGTCCAATGGGTACTGGTCCTGTGACTCGTACGCTGCAACTTGAAACAAACTCAAGCGTAACACCACAGATTGAGTTGCGCTTTAGTGCGAACGTAGTCAAAAATGAAGCGTAAAATAACTAACTTAAATAAACATGAAACAAAATACTATTTTAATTGCCATCGTCGCACTGCTGATTGGGGGAATTGGCGTGTATATGATCGCAGACCAAGATGATTATGGGATGTGGGGAGTGAATCACCCCATGATGATGTCTCAAGACAACGGTACAAACAACATGCCAATGGGCAATATGGCTAGTAGGGACCATTCGATGATGATGGTTTCAAGTGAGCGAGAATTTGTGTCTGATATGATTCCGCATCATCAAGAAGCCGTTGATACTGCCAGCGAGGTATTGGCTCGGGGAGGCTCAACACCAGAAATCCGTACACTAGCAGAAGAGATTGTTGTTGCGCAAGAGACTGAAATAGTGATGCTGAAAGAATGGCATTTGTCTTGGTATGGAGAAGCGTATGTCGAGGATGGTTCATACCAACCAATGATGCGTGATCTGTCACAACTATCAGGAACGGACTTGGACCAACGTTTTCTTGAAGATATGATTCCGCACCACATGGGAGCGATCATGATGGCACAAAGTGTGCGACCGTACATTGTCCACCCTGAGGTGACCGATATGGCTGATGCAATCATGCAAACCCAGACAGCAGAGATTATGCTGATGAGAGATCTATTGAAGAGATTGTAAGTCTTAAGGATCAGTAGAACTAAAAAACACCCATTGGGTGTTTTTTAGTTCGAACACCTAGGTAGGGTGTCTGAACTGCGTTAAATATACTCCATATCGCTGGGCACCTCCTGGACCTCGGGTGGAACCAATTGGAAGAGTTGTGTCTCAATTGGTTAAGCAACGCAAGGGTTTGTTTCAGGTGATAGGGGAACAAGTGGTTCCACTAGGTTGGTAGGGGAAAGAGGTAAATAGGGTCAGGAGCCATTATGATACAGTTAAGCTATGCCAAGATCCAACAGGATAGACATCGGTGGAGAAATATACCATGTCATTAATCGTGCTAATGCACGAACGCAAATTTTTAATACAAAAAATGATTACGCGCTCTTTGAAAAAGTTCTTACCGAAGCTCAGGCAAGAACCGGTGTGAGAATTTACTCATACTGTATTATGCCAAATCATTGGCACTTGATTGTATCTCCAAAAGACGATGGTGACTTATCAAAGTTTGTCGGGTGGCTCACCATGACCCATACCCAACGGTGGCATGTTGCTCACAAGACAATTGGCTCAGGTCATCTGTATCAAGGTCGATATAAATCGTTTCTCGTCCAATCAAACGAATATTTCCTCCAACTGTGTCGCTACGTTGAACGTAATCCTGTCCGTGCCAAGTTAGTTACCCGTTCAGAACATTGGCAATGGTCAAGTCTATGGAGAAGGGAAGCTGGTTCTGTTGAACAAAATAAACTACTTACACCGTGGGTATTGGATATTCCAACAGACTATTTAGACTGGGTAAATGAAAAGGAGTCAGCAGAAGCATTGAGTACTGTTAGATACTCAGTAAACAAAGGAAAACCGCTTGGTGCTGAAATATGGACTGACAGAATGATCGATACCTTCAAACTTACCGCAACCCTAAGAGCTGCTGGCAGGCCAAAGAAAGGCTCCTGACCCCATTTACCCAGGCCGAGCTTCCATCGTGACGCTATTTTCCTCCGCCACGCCCAGTCCACGGTTGGGGTTTGGTGCGAGTCTCGGAATCATCACGATGTCTTGTCATGGGAACGTTCTCCTAGTTTGGGTTGCTACTACTTACTTTGTACAGTATTAGCGGAATACATTCAAGTTTACGTTGGTAATAATCAAAATACCTTGCTATATAACATATGTTGTCGTATTGTTCGATACGAACAGCTCATTACCAACTAAAGGAGGTCACGATGCCAAAACCGTCACCAGAAGACGACACCGTTCTGCAGTATTTGTACTTGTGTGCAAATCCGCTACGGGGCGACGACGAAATCATGCGTGAGTACGAAGCACTTAAGTGTCACCCACGCATCAAGAGTATCGGTTTTCTTCGGCCTGACGTGCTGATGGTTGGGACCGATGAAATCATTATTACCTACAAAGGGAACCAATACTACATCGGCGAGTTCATCATCTTTTTGATTCGTCGCCAGGTTGATTGTTACTGGGAGACAGAGTTCCGGTTTTGGAATGTCACTAATCCACTGTACTTCTTTCCAGAAAAGGAAGGGACGCAACCGCAGGTGGGGTACATCCATCCCCACATCATGCCTGCTAACGATGAACTACTCGGTTGTCCAAATGGTGCGCTCTGCATCGCTAAAGGTCAGTTCGGCGTCCATATGCACATGCGGAAAGGAGAAATGCATCTTGCAGCACCTCGACTTATTGAGATTTTGGAGACGTACCCCACCGGACATCCCTACACTGATGCCAGTGAATGGCCAATCTGGGAGGGGAAGTCTGATGCTTGATATCAAACGTCACAAAACAGTGTTTGACCCGACTAATTTCAACATGCCACTGCACATCATTGGCTGTGGAGGGATGGGGAGCCGGGTGGCTGAGGGATTGGTACGTATGGGTTTAGGGCTCGAAAACAAGAACCCTATAGCTTTGTATGACCATGATGCGTTTGCACTCCACAACCTCACCAATCAGTGGGTGAGTGTGCCACACTTGCTGAAGTGGAAGGTTGATGCAGTACGGGCGCAAATGCTTGAAATAAATCCTCAAGCCAGTGTCATCATTCACCCTGAAGAAGTTCGTGGCGAGATGCCAATGGCCGGTGTGGTTTTTATTTGCGTTGATTCGATGGATGCTCGAAGAGTAATCATTGATGAGGTGCTTGAAGACTCAGACCGGGTGCGTTGTGTGATTGAAACTCGGATGGATGCTGGCGTGGGAATATCCCATTGCTTTGACCCAAACGAACCCAATCAGCTGGCGTGCTGGCGGATGTATTGGCATTCAGATGAGGAGGCAGACAATATGCAGGGCTGTGGTGGAGCACAATCCATCATTTCTGCTATCTATGCCACAACTGCACTGGCCTTAAAGCAGCTGGAGCAGTTCGCCCAAAAGAAGTCTGTGGCTGATATGCAGAATCGGGTCTACTTTGATTTTGATGAGCATCATATCCGCTCAGAAAAGTGGCCTGTGGCTTGACGGATTCTCTAATTTCTCATAGATTATATATAGGTCATTTCCGGCCTGTAACCTTCGAAGGAGAAAGTCATGAGAATGCAAGAAGCAATGGCCGCACTGAACGGCGGACAAACGGTTGATACGAGCAAGCTGTTCGGCGACATCAATCGGGCTCCGGCAGACGGCGCAGGCGGCACCTCGACCCAGGCTCGCACGGAACGCAACGTTTCCCTCGGCTGAAGACCTCCACCGAAAACAAAACCCTTCGCAGCAGAAATGTTGCGGAGGGTATTTTATTTTAATTGTACAATTAACCCAGAAGTGTTTGCAGGTTTTCCCAGTTCCAACGGTACAACCTACCTGCATTTGGTACAGGTGTTGGACTCGTAAGATTTTTATAGGCAATAATTTGTGCGATTGGAATATTATATTTTCGTGCCATTGCCACTTCTTTGAGAACTCCTTGAGCTTTATAAGTATTAGAGCCTACCATTACTAGCACAAGGTTGCTTCTTTTAATTCTACCTTCGGCTACTGCCTCCCAGTTTTGCTGTGGAGCAGCTTCCCTCATGGACAAATCGACTCCTGAGAAAGGGGAGGTTTGTAGCTTAGCTTGACCCATTACAAAGCTTTTAATATCTCTATTGTTATCCCAATCAAAGCTAACAAATATTTTTTTTGACATAGTTATTTTAAGTAGACATCAATCCCGACTAGATGTCCGATTGTTATTAGTAGTAAAAATAGTGCTGGTGCATAAAAAACCAGGAATATTGGTGATATCAGTGCAGCGCTCCAACTATTGTATCCAGTATTGTTGCCTTTATTGGATAGCAAAAAATTAATATCCACTTCGTTTTTATCGGCAATAATTGAATATAATTTGCGATAACCACGTTCTTGACTTAGGTAGTAAGCATCAAGTAGCCAAAACATGGTGATTAAGAAAGCGGCGATGGTAAGCAGTGACACACGGTCCTTGTCCAAGTCTGAAGTTAAGGCAAAACCAACAATCGCAGTAACAAGTGAAATACTCCAACCTTTAAGTAGAAAAGAATTACTGCCCATTCGAGCGATGATGTCTTGGGTCATCTGTAAGTGTTTTCGTTTGTTTTCATCGCTCATAGTGCAATTTTACACCATATCAACCATTGCAAAATATAATATCTGTTGTCAAGTTAAAAATTCACTGTTGAATCAATCTCAGTCATTACCTTGATGGTTTCATTTAGGGACGCAATCATTCGTTCGTAGTTGGCGAATTCGTCTGATGTTAGTTTTTTGTCTTTGCGGTCTTTTAGATATTTTTGGGCTGGTTGGTAGCCTCCGACATAAAAGTTCCAGACTGCTTCGGGTACACCGTCCCAGTACTGGGTATCGTTGATGTACACTCGACCATTTTTATAGGCTAGTTTACTGACAATGTCATCACCAGCTTCGGGGAAGGTAGTAATTGCTTGGCGGATGTCTGGGTGAGTGAGGAGGTGTAGTTCACGCAGGCGAGTACCGAGTGGGACCAACTGCCAGAATGTTTCTTTGTCAGTAGGATACGGGACATGAGGGAAATCACTCTTCAAGAACTCAGCGTATTTGATGCGATAGTCAGGTGAGTGCAAGACCGCATAAACGTAGTCGAGGACGTCTTCTGGAGTAGTTTCTCCTGCTTTGGCGTTTATTGAAGCAACAATATCTTTGTCTAAATTAGGTACCTTATCACCATCTTCAGCGTAGAGATACAGAGGAGCAACGGCAGATTGAGTACTTGCTTCTCCTAACTTAGTTTCTGTAATTTTATTGGAAACAAAAATAGCATCCCATGTAGGATTCTTTTGTGTTCTGGCAAATACTAGTCCTAGATTATCTCCTTGTGTAAAGTGTTGCATCACTTTCTTTCGAGACCGCTCAATAAAATCATCGTGATAATAAATGTATCTATTATCGAAAGGTCTGTACGAAATTGGAACTACCTTCGTAAGGTCGTATTGGTGTTTTTGCGCATCTACAATTTTCCACTTCTTATTTTCTTTCAGCGAATACTTTACTTGTGCCTCACTAGGTTCAAGATTAACGAAATCGTCAATTCGGGCAGCTAGAACATTTTTATTACTGTCTATGACAAACGCATCCCTCGAAGTAACTATTCCAACAGTGCTAGTTTTGAACAAATCAGCCACAGAAAAACCTGTTTCGTATTGTTTTTTGTTTTTACCCTGCATTAGCCAGACAGAATTATCAGCTGGTAGTTCAACCCACTCAATGTCTGCTAGTCCTTGTGCAGTATCTAGGTCTGCGAACTTCTTGGCACGTTTACCGAACATGTCTGCCTTAAAGACGGTTGCCAAAGGCTTGTTTTTAGAGGTTGGCTGTTTACGCACCCCAAAGATGATTGATACGCCTGTCTTAATATCGAAAACATTTTTATCCTCACTACCATCTGGTGCAGTCTCTTTTTTGTTGCTGTTGCCGTGTAGGTCGAGGACGTAAATCTTATCGAACGTTTGTCGTAGGTGCCATCGCATACCTCGAAAGGTAGGATTGTCGATGTAGCCGTGGGCGGTAATCATTGCTACTACACCCTCACCGTTCTTTTCAACCATTGCTTCAGCGAAACGGATGAATTTAACATAATCATCATTAATCCACTTACTGTTCCTCTCCTGCAGGGGTTGTTGACCACCTGGTTCGACTTTATATACATCGTTGTCGGTGTAGTGTGGGTTTTGTGACTCACCTGAATAAGGTGGGTTCCCAAGGACCACCATAATCGGCTTCTCTTGCTTTACCTCTGAAGCCCGATTGCTTTCTTCGGCGATGGTGTTCACCACCCCAAAGAGGTCTCCTTGCCGGTCGATTTTGTGTGGCTCATCGAGAGTGTTTGAAAGATAGACCCCTAGGCGTTGCTTGAATTCCTTTACCCCAGTCTGCTTCATGGTCATCGCTAGTTTCAGGTGGGCAATAGTGTAGCTCGCCATCATCAGCTCAAAGCCGTGTAGTCGGGGGAGTAGGTGGTCGTTGACGTAAGCTTCCCAGTGCCCTTGATTGTGCTTCTTGGCTTCATAAATGTGTCTCACGGTTTCGTTGAGGAATGTACCGGTACCAACTGCAACGTCGAGTAGTTGTACTCGGTGTACTTCTTCGCTGATTCTCACTCGCTCGCTCTCGGAGCCTTCGGGAGCTGGTTCCATTCTTGTGCGGGTAATTTTGGTGTTGTCTGCTAGACCGTCGAGGATACCAAATTCACGCTTGAGGATGTCATCTATGCCTCTCACGATAAAGCGAACCACAGGTAGTGGGGTATAAAATACACCCATCTCCATCTTCTTTTTCGGGTCGTACTCCTTCAGGAAATCTTCATAAAAGTGAATGACAGGGTCGGGAGCTTCGTGTTCTTCACCAAATAGGTTGGTCTGCTTGAAGTAGTCTTCCATCAGCGACTTCACGTCAGCATGACTAAATACCTCACACAGCTCATTAACGATAATTTCTAGTCGTGGGGGAAAGCTACTCCCTGAAATATGGTCAAAGAAACTCTTAAGGAATGGGTTAGTGGCAGGGACCAATTCACGTGCCTCTTGGCGACTAAAGCTCTCTAGGGTTTCGTCATTGTACCGAGCAGCGAATAGACCATACACCAAAGTTTGGGCATACATGTCAGCGAAATCTTTTACTTCAAATTCGTGAATGAGATGGTCTTTAATAAACCGCATCATTCGTTCAAGCTCTTCTTTTTTACTACTCTCACTTCCAACTAAAGCGACCACATTTTCACGGATACGTTGGGCTTTACCACCCATAATCTTAGCCAAGTGCCTACCACTTTGAATCGGTTCTTTTTGGCTCTGAATGAAATCGTGCAGGGAGCCAGTAAATGACTCAGCTTTTTCAGGATGGGGAGAGACAGTGTTGTTTTTCTTATCTAAATCCGCCAACTTAATTGGTTCCGTGTATTGTTCGCCATTACGGTAGAATCGAAACTCGGCGTAGTCACTGATAATAAGGTTGGTATATCCAAAGTACCTGGCTGCTTGCTCTGATTTCTCAATCTTGTTTAAGTCGCTACCGGGTTGTCGTGGGTCTTTTACTTCAATATATAAAAGCGGTACTTCACCTCGTCTAATGATGTAGTCGGGTTTGTTGCCACTGGCCACTTTTGGGTCGTGTTGAATTATATATTCTGGAGCAGGGAAGATGGACTCCAGATAGTTTTGCATGGCTGTTCGATACGACATTTCAGAGCTGGTAGCGTCAGCGAAATACTTGGTAAGTTCAGAGAGGTAGGTGTTAATTGGACTCATTGTAAAATCGTAGCATTTTGTCGTTAGTACCACAATTTAACTTTGTTTTTAGCGGCACAACAAAAGCCAGGGACCCCGAAGGATGCCTGGCTTTGTAGTTAGCTTTTCAGTTGTTGTATAAGCTCGGAAGCACGTTCTTTGCTCATCGTACTCAGCTCATTCATCATTTCACCCATCTCATCCTCATCAGCCATGTTGCCAATTAGCTCGGTTAGGTAGCTTTTCTGTTTATCTGTCGCCATAAACTCGGATTCTAGTCCTTCACGGTTTAGTCCGAAGTCTGGCGTTGGAGCTCCGCTGAGGATAAATGGGGTCAGCCACCATTTATGCTAATATTATGTAATGCCACGAATCAACAGGGTAGATGTCGGTGGAGAAATCTACCACGTACTAAATCGAGCTAATGCTCGAGTACAAATTTTTGATAACAAAGACGACTATCAGCAATTCGAAGAAATTCTCGAAGAGGCAATAGAGAAGTTTGATATGCGTCTATTGGCATATTGCATCATGCCTAATCACTGGCACATAGTACTCTATCCAAAAGCTGATGGTGATATGCAGCAGTTTATGTCGTGGCTTACCAATACCCACACCAGACGCTGGCACGTCGCGAAGGAAACAGTTGGTCAGGGTCACTTGTACCAAGGAAGATACAAATCATTCATCATAGAAAAAGACCAACACCTACTCACCGTACTGCGCTACGTCGAACGAAACGCCAAACGAGCAAACCTAGTGAAAAAAGCTGAAGAGTGGCAATGGTCGAGTGTCTGGCGCAGAGAAGAGGGGACAGTCGAACAGAAGAAACTGCTCAGTGCCTGGCCAACCACGATGCCAAGCAATTATCTAAAAATACTCAACCAACCATTGACCACCGCTGAAGAAGAAGCTCTCGAACGTTCAGAAGAGAAGAGTGTTCCCTACGGTACTGATACGTGGGTACATAAAATAGTGAAGAAGTATAAGATTGAGCAGGTATTGAAAGGGGTGGGGAGACCGAGAAATGGTGGCTGACCCTATTTTCTCCAGGATGTGCAAATTGAGACACGAATGTTACGTTATTTGTTACAACTGACTTATTTCCAAAGAGAGCAGCTATTTTGAGTGAAATATTTGAAGTCTCTTGCTTGGCTTTGTTCAACAGTCTCATTTTTTTAGTATAACAAAAGTGCCCACCCGGAATACACTATTCTGTACCTGGTGTGTTCGCAATTACCATCAGGGATATAAGATATCAGAACTAAAATGTTGTTGCTGTGTATCTTCTATTAAAATGTGCTTTTAGGACGACTACCAGTCTAAAATTCCCTCCTTAATACAATATGGCAATACAAGTTCTTCAATTGAAGCAGGGAGCTTAATTCCGTCATCTGTGTAATCTTTTGCGAGAAATTTGTACTCAGCTAACTCTGGGTCATCAAAGTGTATCTCTCCACTAAGTTCAACTAAGTATGTTGATAATTTAACAATCGCATCATCATGAGCTGCTGGTGCTTCAAAATCACCTAGTTTTTTAATTAAAGCGGCGTCACAACCCATTTCTTCTTCAATCTCTCTGAGCAAAGCTTCTTCTTCTGATTCATTACCTTCGGGGTGTCCTCCTAAACTAGTCCAAACGTCTTTGCCGTGCTTTCTCACCATTAAAAATTTATCATCCTGTACAACTACGGCGGCTATTTTATGAATTATTTTCATACTAGTTTTCATTTATTAATCTAATACTCAAGATGCAAAATTTTGAGTCCAAAGCCTCTTTTGAGTATGCACACGGAGAATCCGTATTAGTTATATATGTAATTTCGGCTGTAACCTCGCGTCCAGTGTACTTTTCACTTTCTCGATTAAACTCACGCAATGTTATGTGTTCACCAACATTAAATACTCGGTCATCTGCCCGACGTAGTTCATGGGTCTTTTGATTAGAAATTACTTGCTCAAAAAACTCTGGCCAAGATTTGAGCTCATGAGTCTTTGTTGAGATATTGTGCATGCATACATTATACCAAAAGTTCCTAATTATACGTAGGGGTACGAAATGCTCGAACTGAAATGTTGTTGTATATCTTCACGAAATGAAGATATTTCTCGCTGGGCGACGTCGTAGAGGATGTTCGAATTGTGTTTGAGGAAAGGAATGATACGACAGTGTTTATTCCAACTCTTATAAATAAATGAGACCGCCCAAAGGCGATCTCGATTCTTTAGATGAACTATGCGTATTGCGCAGTTCTTAGTTTTGCAGCTTCCGTCGTCAGAGATTTTCGTTCATTAGCGATTTCTTCAAGTCGCAGGCGACGTCTAAATTCTTTTTGGACATCTCCTTCACGTGGGAAGAACTCATGTGATGGATGGCTGAGATTTCCTTCGATGAAGCCAAACGGATGCAGTGAGATGAGAAACGGGGTCAGAGAAACGGGAAGAAACGGGGTCAGCCACCATTAAATCTGAATAAATGTCTTTATTAACAGAACCACCGCTTTAATGCACGCATTAAAGCGGTGGTTCTGTTTATTGGGCGACGTCGTGGAGGATGTTCGAACTGTGTTTGAGAGGAGGGGAGATGTGGCTTTGTATATTCCAAGTTTCGTAATTACAGAGAATTTATAAAATTTGCTTCTTCATGTTGGTTTCTTAAAACAATCACCTGATTAGTGTCTTTGTGCACTCCAATTTTCTCCCAAGCAATTTCTGTTGTGTAATTCCAAATTTGCGTCACCACCTTTAAATTGTTTGAAAGTGTCTCTTTGTAAGCCTCGGGCATGTCTGGGCGTGTGCGATATGAGTAAGTAAAAAATCTTTTCAGCAATCTAAAAAAGATTATCCGTTTTGGTAATTCATAGATAATGACCGTGTCAGTGTGTTGGAGTTGTAGTTCAAACGATTGCATGCGAGTAAAGTCTCCGTCAGTAATCCATGAGTCGTGCTCATCTATAAATTTCTTTATTTCTGCAACGAAAGTTTCTTGAGCAATAGGTTTTCCGGTTCGATGAAATATCTGGTCAAGGTGGAGAATAGGAATACCTGTCTGTTGAGATATTTTCCTGGCAAGAGTTGATTTTCCTGAACCAGGACATCCTGTAATCATTATTCTTTTCACAATTTTAGTATATCAAAAGTTTTTAATTCTACTTAGGGGTACGAAATGTCAGAACTGAAACGGTGTTGTATGCCTTGACGAAATGAAGATATTTTTATCTGGGCGACTAGAGAGAATCGAACTCTCGATGCCGGTACCACAAACCAGTGTTTTACCACTAAACTATAGTCGCCATGTTGCGCGGGGTGGCGACTCATCCGCTACCCGTTGTGCGCATAGTTATACCTATTTTTGACTTAAAAGTCGAGCGTTTGGTGCGGTATACTGCGCCTATGGGAAAAGAATCTATGATTATTGTTTTGGCGTTGGTGTTTTTGCTGGGTGCCGGCATTGGTCTATATGCTGCGCGGCTCGTATTCTAGGTTTTGCTCGTTAAAACGTTATACTGGTCACCAGTACAGTACTTATAAATAATTACACATACATATGTTAGAAGAATTTAAGAATTTTGCGATCAAAGGGAACGTCATTGACTTGGCGGTAGCGGTTGTGATTGGGGCAGCGTTTGGAAAAATTGTATCGTCTTTGGTCGACACTCTTATCACACCACTGGTTGGATTGTTTATGGGCGGAGTTGATTTTACCAACTTGTCGTACACCGTTGGTGAGGCGGTATTTGGTTATGGGGCGTTTATTCAGTCAGTGATTGACTTCACTATTGTCGCCTTTGTGATCTTTCTTGTGGTCAAGATGATCAATAAGGCCAAAGGGCCAGAGGAAGTCGCAGAACCAGCTCCACAAGGTCCAACCGAAATTGAACTGTTGATGGAAATTCGTGACGGTCTAAGAAAATAGTCCGCAAACATAAAACCATCCAAACGTTCCAGTTAGGGTGGTTTTTGTTTGTACAACAGCTTATAAAATTTACCAGTCTTGGCATCGGCTTGATTTTGGGCTGTGGTTATTTATCCACAGAATATAGGTAACATTTGCTGTCAGCTGGGGACAGCGTGTTTGAGTGACAATGCTATGATGGATGTATCACATAGGCTGATGCATTTTAGTAACCCTAGTAATAACACTAGCAATTATTCCAAGTCATGAACATTGAACACATCCGCAAGCGCGACGGCAACACTCAGCCGTTTGATATTGAAAAGATTGTTGACGCCGTGGCTCGCGCCCTAGCTGACACTGGCGAAGGTGACCGCAAAGACGCTACCGAAGTCGCACAGTTGGCGCACCAAAAAGTCGTCGCTATGTGCGTGCAGGCCGGCACCGCCGAGGCCGGCAGTGTGATTGCTAACAAATGCATCGACGGGAGTCCCGCGGTAGAAGAGATTCAGGACTTGGTTGAGCAGGCACTGATGGAGAAAGATTATTTTGTTACGGCCAAGGCATACATTATTTTCCGGAACGCTCGCAAGAAACTGCGTGAGCGTGACATCTTTGCGCATCGGATGCACCTGAAGCCATACGAATACCCGGAGCTGTACGAATACGTCGATGCTGTCCGGCACTCATACTGGGTACATACCGAATTCAATTACGGTGGAGACGTCCAGAACTTCCATGTTGACGTTAACGACGTTGAGCGTAACGCTATCAAAAACACTATGTTGGCCATCGGCCAGATCGAGGTGGCGGTGAAAAACTTCTGGGGGGACATCGGCAAGAAAATGCCCAAGGCTGAAATCAGCGCAGTCGGTGCTACCTTTGCCGAGTCAGAGGTGCGACACACCGATGCGTACGCTCACTTACTCGAGATTCTGGGCCTTAATGGTGAGTTTGCCAAGATCAAAGACATTCCTGTTATTCAAGAGCGGATGGAGTACCTCAACAAAGTCAGTGAATTGGCACAAAACAAGAGCAACAAAGAATATGTCCAGGCGATCATGTTGTTCTCGTTGTTTGTTGAGCATGTATCGTTGTTCTCGCAGTTCCTCATCATGATGAGTTTCAACAAACACAAAAACGTGTTTAAGGGGATCAGTAACGCGGTTGAGGCGACCAGTAAGGAAGAAAACCTGCACGGTATGTTTGGTATCGATGTGATCAACATCATTCGTGACGAACATCCAGAATGGTTTGGTGCCGAGACCGAGGCGCTGATTACCCAAGCCTGTCGTGAGGCATACGAAGCCGAAAGTAAAGTCATCGATTGGATCTTTGAAGCGGGTGAGCTCGACTTCTTGCCAGCTGCTAACGTCAAAGAATTTGTCAAACACCGGTTCAATAACTCGTTGGCAGCTATCGGTATGCCACGCATCTTCGAAGTCAGCGACGCGCTGCTCGAGGAAACTGATTGGTTTGACAACGAAGTCATCGCCACCAAACACGTCGATTTCTTTGATAAACGATCAATCAACTACAACAAGCGTTCAGCTAGCGTCACTAGCGACGATTTGTTCTAGGGGAGCGAAGTAGACGCAGTAGTGACGACCACCGCGATTAGAAACCTAACTGAAATACAAAGCATCACTATGAATAAAGAACCATGGTACTGGGTCAATGAAAATACACGAGCGTTTATGTCGCGCGGCTACTTGGTCGATGGCCAAACCACCGAAGAGCGTGTTCGCTACATTGCTGAGTTCGCCGAAAAGACCCTTGGTAAAGAAGGGTTTGCTGATAAGTTCGAAGACTACATGAGTAAGGGTTGGATTAGCCTGGCTACACCTGTGTGGGCCAACTTTGGGTTGGATCGTGGGCTGCCGATTAGTTGTTTTGGTTCGTTTGTGGCGGACGATATGGCCAACATCCTGCACACCCAGGGTGAGGTCGGAATGATGAGTAAGTACGGTGGTGGGTGTTCGGCGTATTTTGGCAACTTGCGTGGTCGTGGTGCCGAGATTCTTAATAACGGGTATTCGTCAGGGCCGGTTCACTTCATGCAATTGTTTGAAAAGATCCTTGATGTGGTTAGTCAGGGAGCAACTCGTCGGGGTGTGTTTGCGGCCTACTTGCCAGTTGAACACCCAGATGTGATCGAGTTCCTCGACATCGGTACCGAGGGTAACCCAATCCAAAAAATTCAACATGCTGTCACAGTGACCGACGCTTGGATGGAGGGTATGATTGCTGGCGACGAAGACAAACGCAAAATTTGGGCCAAAATCATCCAGCGTCGTGGTGAAATTGGTTACCCGTACATTATGTTTATCGACAACGCCAACAATGGTCGACCTGAGGTGTACAAAGACAAAGACCTGCCGATCTACGCCAGCAACGTCTGCAGCGAGATCATGTTGCCAAGCAACCAGGACTGGTCGTTTGTGTGTTGTCTGTCGTCCATCAACCTCATGCATTATGATGAGTGGAAAGACACCGACCTGGTCGAAACCATGACGTACTTCCTGGAGGCTGTGATGACCAACTTTGTCGACAAACTAGAGGCGTGGCGTGATTCACCTGATGAAGACAAGCGCCTGGCGTTCAAGTTCATGGAGCGGCCGTATAACTTTGCTGTAGCCAACCGAGCCTTAGGGTTGGGGGTGCTGGGGTACCACTCGTTGCTGCAAAGCAAAGGTTTGGCTTTTGACAGCGTTGAGGCAGGGGAAATCAACCAAGAAGTATTTAAACTAATGGAGGAGCGATCGCATGCCGCCAGTGCAGAAATGGCCAAAGAGTTCGGCGAGCCAGAGGTGCTGAAGGGGTACGGTCGTCGACACACCACTACAATGGCGATTGCCCCAACGACTTCGTCAGCCTTTATCTTGGGGCAAGTGTCACAGGGAATTGAGCCAATTTGGAGTAACTGTTACATCAAAGACGTAGCCAAAATGAAAGTGGTGATCAAAAACCCATTACTTGAAGAACTATTGAACGAGAAAGAAAAAAATGACAAGACTACCTGGGACAGTATCCGTGATGCTGATGGATCTGTGCAGCACCTTGACTTCCTAAGTGACCAGGAAAAAGACGTCTTCCGAACCTTTGCCGAAGTTGACCAAACCAAGTTGATCAAACACGCAGGTGACCGACAGAAACATATCGACCAGGGGCAGTCTTTGAACGTCATGGTACCGCCAGACGTACCAGCCAAAGACGTCAATCAACTGTATATTCACGCTTGGAAGAGTGGCTGTAAGGCGCTCTACTACCAACACAGTATGAACGCCGCCCAGCAGATGGTGAGGAAGAAACTGGCAGAGAAGGAGGCGAAGGGGAAATAACGTAAACTACAAAGGCATTGTCACCAGTGTCAAAATATGGTTTGCTTGGTAACTATTTATGCGTTTTTCACACGGTATAGCGTTACTACTGGTCCTGACTCTAGCTGGAGTGCAGTGGTATCAATCGACTCAGTATATCTGTCCAGTGCCGATTCAATATCGGTTGGGGGTAATTGATGATTCGTTTACTTTGACCGACGTCGAAGCTAAGCAGTACATTGCCAAAGCGACCAGTGTATGGGAGGCGATTAGTGAACGAGACTTATTTGTTTATAATGATCAGGCTGACTTTACTATTAACTTTGTCTTTGATGAACGGCAGGCCACTGCCGACGCTCAGTCTATCGACCGACACCGTCTAGATGGTATCGCAGATCAAAATGAAACTTTCCGCGCCCAGATAGATAACCTACAAAACACGTTTGAGCAACGTCAGTCCAAGTTTGCACAACAGCGGGACTCGTACGACCAGCAGTTACAGTCATACAACGACCAGGTTCGCCAGGTCAACGACCGTGGTGGTGCCTCTCCCGCAGTGTTTGCCCAGCTGGAGTCACAAAGAGTGTCGCTCGCCAGTCAGTCAGAAACCTTGCGTACCGAGGCTGACGCTCTGAGTAATTTGGCCGATCAACTCAACGCACTTAGCACCGAAGCTAACGCCCTGATCGAAACATACAACCAACAGGTGCGTGTGTACAACCGACAATATGGCGAAGAGCACGAATTTACCCAGGGTGACTACCGCGGTGGGGAAATCAACGTGTACAAGTTTTCAGACGAGTCTGAGTTGGTCACGGTATTGGCGCACGAGTTTGGACACGCATTAGGCATTGACCACATTGAGGAACCGGGGTCTCTGATGTATTATTTACTGGACGAC
>Ga0222634_1000521_pt1 | contig 17650 bp, 17 predicted proteins | sample AntAcemetageno50_FD_179807 | JGI IMG/M metagenome (GOLD analysis project Ga0222634, IMG submission 179807) | Saline water microbial communities from Ace Lake, Antarctica - #50 | ecosystem: Environmental > Aquatic > Non-marine Saline and Alkaline > Saline | place: Antarctica: Ace Lake | collected...
CAGAAGGTAGTTTTTTTGGAAGATCCGGATAGAGCCGGCGTATCTGCCGATAGAGCCACTCGGATGGGAGAATACACTCCAAATTTGCCGCGATATTCATTCTCTCCGCCAGTTCCAGCTTCAGCCATTTGGCGGTGTCCAGATTGGGCACGATAATAGTCTGAGGATGTAGCGGATGGGCCGGACGCTTCTCACGCATTGCATCAGTTAACTGCATGGCGAGCGTGTAGAGTGAATGGCTTTTGAGTATGGTGATCATGAATGCGCTTTGACTTTTCCCTATAAAACAGTCCCGATAAGATGATCAGGGTTTCAGCTATGGCGCAATATAATAAAGTAGAGTGACAGGTTGTGTCACTGGAGTGCACATCTTTTGAACGCGCTCCTCTTTTATCCCATGTAGCGATAGCGGAGTGAAGCGAAAAGTAAAAAGTTAGAAGTGATCAGAGCGAAGCGTTACCCGCGTAAGCGAAAAGAGATCCCCAAAATGGGATCCTGAAATGAATTAAGGATCTCTTAGCATTATGCTTTGGTATGGGCGTGGGAATCGAAAAGAGTTCAAATACATTATTCTTTGATATGCGATCCATGTCCGCTCTCTTCAATACGTCGATAATACTCTTGCATCACGTAAAAGGTTTTTTTCTTGATACCGGTTTCTGATAACAATCCTTTTCGGTTAAAGTCATCTTTTACTACCGGGAGTGGTCTGCAGGGTGACCTGAAATCCATCAGAATCCATGGAACTGTGCCACTCAGAAACTCAATGTTATCAAACATATCGAGAGTATGCCTGTAGAATTCTGCCGGAAACGCCTCAGACCAACGCTGCTCGTCGGGCACGTTCCAACCCTGTTTGGCTCCGGCACCAAATTCATTCATAATCAGTGGTTTGTCATAAATCGTAGCCCAGGTCAGGTGATCCATAGGCGCATTTTCACCTCCATACCAGCCGTAATATTGATTAATCCCCAAAACATCCAAGTACTCTCCAATCGGATCATCAATCATAAATGTGATACTCTCTCCATCCTCAATCCATCGGCTCTGAAGGGCGGCAGTTGTGAGGCGGAATGGATCCAATTCCCTCGTTGTCCTGATCATCTCTTGAAGAAAATGTACACGAGCATCAGTCAGAGGAGTTTCATTAGACATTGCCCAAAGGATAACGGCCTCACGATTTTTATCCCGGTGGATGATCTCCGAAAGTTGAGACCTAGTAGACACAGAGTGCTATTAAAGTTCATAGATAGATTTCAATTCTCACTTTTGCCGTTTGCCTTTTATCCTTAACTTGACCCTGATTCAAACCACCCGGAACCAAAACTATTCATGAAAATTCTCTCAGTCGTAGGTGCGCGCCCGCAATTTATAAAACTGGGTCCTCTTTCACGTGAGCTCAGAAAAAAACATCAGGAAATCATCCTTCACACAGGCCAGCACTACGACCATTCAATGTCTGATCTCTTTTTTGACCAGCTGGAGATACCCAAACCGGATATCAATCTGGACATTGGCTCCGGATCGCAAGGAGCCCAAACCGGGCGAATGCTAGAAGGAATCGAGAGTTCAATGCAAGAGCAAAGACCCGACGTTATGGTCTGTTTTGGAGATACCAACTCGACCCTAGCCGCTTGCCTCGCCGCCGCAAAACTGGAGATACCTTCCGTTCACATAGAAGCCGGACTGCGAAGTTTTAACCGATCGATGCCTGAAGAGATCAATCGTGTTGTTGCTGATCATACTTCCGATCTGCTTTTTGCACCCACTGAGGTCGCCATGCAGCATCTTAAGAATGAAGGACTGGAAACCAGGGCTGTATTGACAGGAGACATCATGGTTGATTCTGTCGCGTTCGTGCAGCAGAAGATTAATTCGAAATCAGCACGAGAGAAAGAATATCTGTTGGTTACGTTACATCGTCCTTATAATGTAGATGATCCCGAAAAACTGAAAAAACTCTTCACCCTTCTATCTGAAGTGAAACAACAGATCGTTTTCCCTGTTCATCCTCGCACAAGAAATATTCTGAAAAAACATTCGATTCAAGTTCCGAAAAATATGGAAATTATTGATCCTCAAGGGTATATCGAATTTCAGGGGATGTTAAAAAACTGCTCTAAAGTGGTCACCGATTCGGGTGGACTCCAAAAAGAAGCTTACATCGCCGGGAAACCCTGTATTACCTTAAGGCCTGAGACTGAGTGGGTTGAAACAGTAGATGCCGGATGGAATATTCTGCTTGATATCAATGACCCGGACTTGGTCAATAAAATTCAGAACTTTAATCCAAATGGCAAAAAACCGGATCTCTATGGAGTCGATGTGGCCGAAAGAATGGTAAAAGAAATTGAGCTGTGGATGGACAGGAGGGCGGTGAAGTGATCACTCAAAATTCAACACTAAAAACTCAACACTCAACATGTTAATAGACATCATCGCCGGAGCTCGTCCGAATTTCATGAAAATTTCTCCCATCATCAAAGAGTTGGAGAATGAAATAAAAAAAGGGAGTTCTCTCCGATACAGACTTATTCATACGGGTCAGCACTACGATCGAAATATGAGTGGCAGCTTCTTTGAACAGCTCGGGATACCCGATCCGCATCATAATTTGGAGGTAGGAAGTGGTACACAGGCACTTCAGACGGCTGAAATCATGATGAGATATGAAGAAATCCTCCTTGAGAAACCTTCTGATCTATGCATGGTCGTAGGGGATGTTACCTCAACGATGGCTTGTGCTATCACTACAAAAAAACTAAACATAACAGTAGCTCATGTTGAAGGAGGAATCCGGTCCGGAGATCGAACCATGCCTGAAGAGATCAACCGACTGGTGACCGATTCGATTACGGATCATTTTTTCACCACAAGTGAGGTTGCAAACAGTAACCTTCAAAATGAGGGGGTTCCCAAAGAGAAGATTCATTTTGTCGGGAATACGATGATTGACACCCTGCTTGCTCATATGGATCGTTTTATTAAGCCATCTGCATGGGATCAACTTAGCCTGCAAGAAAAAAAATATCTGGTGATGACACTCCATCGCCCCGGTAATGTGGATGAGGAGGCCCAATTGAATAATCTGATCCGTGAAATTGTAAACTCATCCAATGGAATTCCTATTTTGTTTCCGGTACATCCACGAACACGAAAAAATCTGGAAAAAATTGGGATTGAGTACCCGAACCTGCACTACACCGATCCCCTCAGTTATCTTGAATTTAATTTTCTGGTGAAAAACTCCAAGGCTGTAATTACAGATTCAGGTGGGATCACAGAGGAGACCACTGTGATGGGAATCCCATGTATCACACTCAGAAACTCAACGGAGAGGCCTGAAACCATCACCATCGGCACCAATGAACTATTGGGCACCGATCCAAAAACGATCGCTCCGGCTATGGAAAAACTATTTGCCGGCAGATGGAAAAAAGGTGGCATTCCCGACCTTTGGGATGGGAAAACAGCGGCGAGGATTGTGGAGATTTTGAATAAAATGAAGCTATAATAGGGAGAACCGCAGTGGGCGTAGTGACGGTGTTAAGTGATTGTTTTTTATATAATAAAAAACCCACCGTCAGTTCGAGAGCAATTCCGACTCTTTTTGTCGGAATGAAGTCGAGAACTTCTTACCATTGCGAGGTGCATTTCACTACGTGTACAAAAAATGAGCGACTACACTTCGTCGCTATCACTCCTACGTTGCGCTCACTGTGACGTGTGCGCGGAATCACTTCTGCGTTCTGCCATTCACGCCAGTTTCACTGTCTCACCACATTTTCTCCAGGGACTCCGCTATCACTACGTGGATAAAAGAGGAGCGAAAACTCCATGCAATTTATCAAAAAATGTTCTATTGATTAGAGTTATTGACTAACCACGCTATCCGGCTCATCGATCAACATATTTTCTATAAAATATCCTTTGATAACCTCAGCAGCAATACGGTGTCCTTCATTATTCCAATGAGCATTATCTGCTGCCCTGACGGTTACACCGAGATCTTCAGCTTCACTGACTGTCTCCGGTACGCCATCAATCACATGCAATCCCTCAATATCGGATACAATTCCAAGATAATCTTGGTAGTAAGGTAAGCTGTCATCACCTGAGAATATTAGAAATTCTGCACCGGCCGATTCTACTCTATCCTTCATTCTGCTTAAAATCTCTTCGGTGGTTCCAATCGCAGTCCGATAATCCGGATACTTACTTCCTATATCGTAGATGGTATACTCAACCGAATCAGTTCCATACTGACTGCTGATGATATAGATCCGGCTCAAGATGTAATAAAGAAATCGAGAGTATTTATTTGCAAAGTGACGGATCCTCGGCATATTTTTAGGAAGTTTATGGATAATCTCACCATCAACCAGATAGGGTCTTTTTAATCCATTATTGTTAAAAACACTTTGCGATTCAAGATCATAAGAGTTGTTGATAAAATCATTGGGGTGAAATTGAAGAACAACCATATCCGGTTGAATCACATCAATCCACTGTTGCATAATCAGAAAGGCCTGGAGTGTGCCGTATCCACCTACTCCCAGCCCAAACACTTCAATATCCAATTCATCCTGTAGCTGAGCAAAATAGGTATGACGATCCGATACTTCCATTGCATGGGTAAACGAATCACCGATGAACATAACCTTTTTTTTGTCACTATTCAGATCTCCAAACATTCGGAAGCCGTTCTCGTCTGACGTAATTCTCAGTGCGTAGTACTCCTCACTTGCATCCGGTACTACTGTCAAAATATCCAAATTCGGTCCGGGCAACCAACCAAGTTCATTATCAATAACAAAGGATGGCGACGGACTTCGCAGGAACTGATAACCCCGCATTAGTATCTCACAGATCAGAAAGATTGCGATCAGGGATATCAGTATCGTTACTATTCCGAATATAAAATTTCTCACGTCGATTCTATCATTTTAAACTTGAAATTCCCTATTTGGTCCAGATTGGTTGATAATTCAAAAAGTTATAAAATATAAACAAAAATATAATTGGGAATTGATTAGTATTATATTAATCTAAAAAAAATATATCGACTTATGCATATTGATGAGAAAAATTTTATTTCTTCAAACATTCAGATATTTTGTTGCCCAAAATGCGGTAGCAATTTAGATCTTAATATCGATAGTTTAGTTTGTTCTAAGTGTCAACAAAACTATCAGGTTGTTGATAATATCCCATCACTATTTTGGCCAAATGAGTGGGACTCCTCGAAAAAGGATGTTACTGCTGATATTAAATCGTTCTATGAGAAAACACCTTTCCCAAACTATGATGAGTTTGACAATGCGGGAAGTCTAATGGATAAAGCAAGAAAGGGTATTTTCGCCAAATTACTGGATGACCAAATTCCTTTTGGTGCTCGTATTTTAGAGTGTGGTTGTGGTACCGGTCAGCTGACAAACTTCCTATCTATTTCAAACAGAACTGCAATAGGAATAGATATTTGCATGAATTCATTAAAACTTGCAAATGATTTTAAAGAAGCAAATAAGTTATCCTGAGCCCATTTTTACCAAATGAATCTATTTCGGCCTTCTTTCAAACCTGAGAGTTTTGATTTGGTGATTTCTAATGGTGTTCTTCACCATACCAGTGATCCATTTTTAGCATTCAAATCAATAGCAAATTTAGTAAAACCGAATGGGTACATATTGATAGGCCTCTATCATAAATATGGAAGACTGGCTACCGACATACGTCGAAGTATATTTAATATATCAAAGGATAGATTGAAATTTTTGGATCCACGGACGATAAGTAAGGATATTAGCCAGGCTAAGAGAAATGCGTGGTTTATGGATCAATATAAAAATCCACATGAATCAAAGCACACAGTCGGAGAAGTATTGCAATGGTTAGAAAGTACAAACTTTTCATTCATTAATAGTATACCTAAAACAGTACCTTTTAATAATATTGATGAATCTGAAATGTTATTTAAACCAAGTAAACTAGGTAATTTGTTACAACGATTTTTTGTAAATGTTGGAATGACTATAACCGGACATAAAGAAGGGGGCTTTTTTATAATTATTGCTAAGAAAAACTAAAGCGTAAATAGCCACTTACACAATATATTAATTGATCAAAGGGAAATGCTTCAATCAAAAAAGAAATCTTTGAATAATCATACAACCAGTGTGTCATATGGGTTCGCACTTTAGGGCAAATCACCACATTTTTTCTAGTGAGTTTTTGTCGATTTTTCTGTTGACATTGAAAAATGTTGATGATTGAGAACCTTTCAAAAGCAGTTCGTCCTCTTTTTTAAAAATTCTAGCCATAAATGCTAGTGGAGTAAGTAAGAGATAAAAGATTAAAGCCATGATGATATTCGGCACAATCAGACTCAAAATAATCGTGAGCTTCATCCATAGAAAATTGATGCCATTCGCTACACTTTGAGAGAAGAGTCCGCCGACACCAACTACAAGGGAAACAATCAGTGCCCAGTACCATGAAAAAATTATATGGAGTACCAAAAAGCCGACAGTAATTGTCAATACCGTTTTGTTTGGATCGAGTTTTAAAATCTTCATATCCTTTAAAAAATAGTATAGATGAAAGGGGCGATTGCACTGCTGCCACCAAAAACAATCAAGATTCCCAATAGTAAGAGGACAATGATGATAGGAGCAAGCCAGAACTTTTTACGCTCCTTCATGAATTGCCACATGTCTAAAATGATATCCATATTTTTAAAATCTTGCTTTAATGATTGTTTGAAAATTACAATTTAAAATCATATTTGCCACTTACTAATGTGGATAATTTGACATCAAATTCAGAATTTAGTCCGGTTTGAATTCCACCATCCATTTATCGCTTTTTCCCAAGTCAGACTGTTCTGTTTTGATCAAAAGTAAATCATTTACCACCAGATAGTCCATTTCCGTACGCATAAAGCACTTATATGCATCTTCCGGTGTACAGACAATCGGTTCTCCCCTGACGTTAAAAGAGGTATTCACCAGCAGGCCGTATCCTGTCTGTTTTTTGAAAGTTTCGATCAGTTGATGGTATCTCGGATTTGTCTCCTTATGCACAGTCTGCACTCGTGCGGAGAAATCGAGATGGGTGATCGATTGAACATCACTTCGCTCATAGTAAAGGCGATCCCACATATTAAGTGAATTATAGTCATCCGGCAGCTCTTTTCGCCTACTCTCCAGCACTTCTGCAATAAGCAGCATGTAGGGAGAATCGACTTCTATATCGAAGAATGCTGATGAGTCTTCTGCCAGTACAGAAGGAGCGAAAGGACGAAACCCTTCACGGTATTTGATCTTCAGATTTAGTTTTTTCTGCATCTCTCGGTTTCTTGCATCCCCAAGAATACTTCGATTACCAAGTGCACGCGGCCCAAACTCCATTCGTCCCTGAAACCATCCCACCACGTTACCATTTGCCAGAAATTCAGATACACGCTCACATAACTTACCGTAATCCTCAACTTTCTCATAGACGGCCTTGTGACGTTTAAAAGCGATGATTGCTTCTTTCTCCGAGTATGAAGGACCAAGGTATGATCCCTCCATCCGGTCTTTTCCTTCGGGAAGTGACCTCGGCTGATCAAAATAGATATGATTTGCTAACTGTGCTGCCCCAAGTGCTCCACCGGCATCACCCGCTGCCGGTTGGATGAAAATTTTCTTAAATAGGCCTTCTTTAATCAATTTCCCATTCGCAACGCAGTTCAAAGCAACCCCTCCGGCCATGCATAGAAAGTCAGATCCGGTCAACCGTTTCGCTTCGGCAGCCATTTTAAGTACAATTTCTTCTGTAATTTGTTGTATAGCGTATGCAAAATCACTATGGATTTGACTCACATTACCATCCGGTTTCACCACTTCAAAACCAAACAGTTCCTCCCATTTATCCTCTTTTATCATTTTGAGGCCTGTAGCATAATCAAAATAGTCCTGATTTAACCAGATCGAACCGTCATCATGTATTTTTACAATATGCTCCTTTATCTTCCGAATAAATGTGAGTGTCTGCTCAGAATCAGGGTTTCCATAGGGTGCCAATCCCATTAATTTATATTCACCGGAATTAACCCGAAAACCCAAAAAGTAAGTGCAAGCAGAGTATAAGAGTCCAACCGAATGAGGAAACCTCATCTCCTTCAAAAGCTCAATCTCTTTTCCACTCCCTTTGCAAATAGTCGTTGTTGCCCATTCACCCACCCCATCTATCGTCAGGATGGCAGACTCTTCAAATGGGGATGGATAGAATGCACTTGCGGCGTGAGAAATATGGTGTTCAGGAAAAAGCAACTTCATATTCTTCTTCTCAAACGATTCGATTTCTGCGAGGCTTTCATAAATCTTTTTCTTGATCAGCATCTTTTCATCCAGCCAAACAGGTATCGATGTCCTAAACTGACTGAATCCTTTCGGTGCAAATGCATAATAGGTTTCAAGCAGTCGTTCAAACTTCAATAGCGGCTTGTCATAAAATACAACTGCATCCAGTTCGTCAAGGGAGAAACCGGTCTCTTCCAAACAGAATCTAATGGCATGTTCGGGGAATTCTGCTGAATGTTTTTTACGAGTGAATCGCTCCTCCTGAGCCGCAGCTAATATATTTTCACCTTCTATAATCGCTGCAGCAGAGTCGTGATAAAATGCGGAGATGCCTAAAATTTTCTTCAAAATACTATTAAATAAATACTATCAATTTCTTAAATAAATGAACCTTTTTATAAGGTTCTGTATTGATACTTTGACTAAATCTTTTATAACTATACAAGTTGACAAAATTACTGATGTTTTTATTCACAAACAACCGGTCATCTTCTGCTGTGAAGCCTTTCCACATAATAAAAACTCCCGTCAGTTCGCCTGTCTCGACTTACTCGGGGAGTGAAGTGCCGACGTATTTTGTCGGTATGCTCCTCTTTTATCCCACGCAGCGAAGTCTAGAACTTTTTTGTTCACATTCAATACTATAATAACGAAGTTTTTTCTCCGCTTATCGCCCTTGATTTTTTGGAACTTTTTGCATCAAGACAAAAGTAACTTCTCATTCTTGAAAAACACTCTAAATGTATAGAAGTCATTACAATTCTAAATCCTCAAAGCTAATAAAAAAGTTCTGTATATTTGTTTGAACGAATCAAACTACTTTCAGAACTTTTTACAAATAGGTAAAACGATAAAGCAGGACATCATCAAATAATTTATTGAGGCTTTTGACTTTACGCAATCTGCAATCCATACAAAAGCAACCTGATTACGATTGGGTTCAACAAATTTTTATCCTCCGCCCCGACAACTTGGGCGACATAATCCTCTTCACAGGTGCATTGCGTTTGATTCGTAAAAAATTCCCGAATGCTGAGATCATTATCTGTGCAAAGAATTATATACATAGTTTACTGGAACTTTGCCCGTATGTAGATGAGATCGTTTCATGGGAACAGATCATGAAACTTCTGCCCGATTGGGTTCCCGATTTTCCGGGGAAATGGAGAGTGGAAGCCCTTATTCGAAAGCTCAGATTTATGAAAACCACATGGTGGGATTATCGGTCCGACCTCTACCTCCTGCCGGTTCGCTCCACAGTGCCGGATTTGCATCTTTTTTCATCGTACAGTCGAGCCACTGTTAAATTGGGAATATCCGGAGATACCAACCATCAAACTGCAGAAGAAGATCAGATTCAGGGTAAACACTACACAGCAAGATCTCATGTGGATGAAAGTGAGGGCATTCAGCACGAATTGGATACCTACATCGATTTTCTGAAGCTTTTGGGGATTGAAACGAATAGAGATGAGATCTGGCCGGAGTTATGGAGCAGCGATGAGGACGTTCATTGGGCTGCGGATAGAATTCCTGAGTCACGAGATGAGATTATTCTGGCCATTGCTCCCGGCATGACTTCTATTACAGATAAATTTTATGCGGCGGAAAACTACCTTAAAGCCCTCAACGGACTAAAAACAGAACGACTGTCTGTTTACATTTTTGGCAGCAGCTCGGAAATAACACAGTGTAAAGCAGTAGAAAATGAGCTTTCAAAATGTGAACAGATTCATTCGCTTCAAAATTTTACAGGTCAAACCACTATCCGTCAACTTTTAGAGATGTTAAAAAGATGCGACGTGGTACTATCGAATGAAACCGGTGTATTGCACATGGCCACGGCTCTTCGTATGCCCACCGTTGGAATTTTGGGTGGTGGACACCACAGCCGGTTCTATCCTTGGGGAGATCCCAATATCAATCTAAAAGCGGATGAACCGATGGATTGTTATCATTGTAATTGGTACTGTATCCATCCAACCATGCGATGCATTCACGAAATCAAACCGGAACAGATAACCGAAAAACTTCAGACATTGATCCATCAAATCCGAGAAAAAGATGCTCAAAAAGCTTCTGCGGAAGAAACGAAATAGTATCCTATGAAAAGCAAAAAAACATCCAATTACCCCTATTTTTGGAATAACGGTGTGAAAAAACCGATCAAAGAATTATCAGAGCTTCGAGAAAAATGGAAACAAGAGGGCAAAAAAGTGGTGACAACCAATGGCTGTTTCGATCTGATCCATCCGGGGCACGCTCAATTCCTGTCATCCGCTCGAAATGAAGGCGATCTGCTGATAGTCGGTATTAACAGTGATCCATCGGTAACCACATTAAAAGGTCCCGGGAAACCGATTCTGAATGAAGAGGAACGCGCTGAAATGCTCTCATCCCTAAAATCCGTGGACGCCGTTCTGGTTTTTGATGACCTGCTACCAAATGGATTTTTAGAAATTATAAAACCGGACATTCATTGTAAAGCAGCCGATTACAGTGCAGATTCCCTGCCTGAAGCGGAAATCGTGAAAAAAATGGGAGGTAAAATCTCCATTCTGCCGTTATTGGATGGATTTTCAAGTACCAAGCTGGTAGAGAGAATTTTATCAGGACAAAAAACCTCAGCATCCACTTCAACAATGGGGGAAAAAGAATCTGATATTGAGGGAGAGATTCTCACCTACCTGTTTGCATCATCCAACATATTCAGACAATCGGCTTATGCTCTCAAAGAGTCGATAGCAAAAGCCTCTGAAATCGTCATTCAAACACTTAAATCGCGAAATAAAATTCTTCTCTGCGGTAATGGTGGCAGTGCAGCGGATTCTCAACATATAGCCGCAGAATTGATAGGAAGGTTTAAACGCGAAAGAGACGCTATGCCGGCGATCGCATTAACCACGGACACCTCTATTCTCACGGCCATTGCCAATGATTATGGGTTTGAGGAGGTATTTTCCAGACAAATAGCCGCCTTGGGAAAGAAAAACGACCTGCTCATAGCGATATCCACCAGTGGCTCTTCCAAGAATGTAGTTCGCGCCATTGAAGAAGCACATAAAAAAGGAATGCTGGTGATCGGACTCACCGGCGAACAGGATTCTCCGATCAGTGAAGCAGCAGACCTGACTCTAAAGGTTCCCACTCGGGATACCGCACTGATTCAACAGGTGCATATCGGAATCATGCATCTTCTCTGTGAACTTGCGGAGAGAAACGTTTTTGAATCATAGATATGCCCAAAAAAGCACTCTTTCTGGACCGGGACGGTACGATCATCATCGATACAGACTATCCCAATGATCCGAACAAGGTTGCCTTTCTGCCCGGCACCCCGGAAGCACTTCGTCAGATTCAGAAAGAGTATGAGTTGATTGTGATCAGCAATCAATCGGGAGTGGGACGCGGACTGATTACAACGGAGCAGTTTCAATCTGTGCATGAGCAATTTGTGAAGATGCTGAAGTTGGAAAAAATTGAAGTGAGAGGGTTTTACTACTGCCCGCATGCACCGGAAGAGAATTGCGATTGCAGAAAACCAAGCCCAAAAATGATTCAGGATGCGGCCGTTGAGCACAGTATTGACCTCCCCACCTCTTTTATGATTGGTGATAAAATGAGTGATGTGATCGCCGGTCGCCGGGCGGAATGTCAAACCATATTGATCAAACCTGCAAACAGGGAATCTCAAGTAGAATCGACTGAGGAATATCTCGGTTTAACAGCCACAGACCTGAAACAAGCTGTAAAACAGATTCTCATCGAAAGGGGTTAATATTGCTCTGAATTCTCCCTATTTTAGTTGGTCAACTGCTGATTATTTCAGACCTTGTACGATTAAGTAAAAAATCCTATGACTGAAAAAAAACGAGAAGGGCTCTCTAAAATAATTGATCAATTCCGGGGCAAACGGGTTCTTGTGATCGGAGATGTAATGCTGGATGAATATATCTGGGGGAAAGTACGCAGAATATCACCCGAAGCGCCTGTACCGGTTGTTGAGGTGAAAGAGAAGACATTTATGGCCGGAGGAGCGGGAAATAGTGCATCCAATATCGCCAGTCTGGGTGGTAACGTGAAGATCGCCGGTGTGATTGGAGAAGATCCACAGGCAGCACTTTTCTGCGAAAAATTAAATGCATTGGGTGTAGACACATCCGGACTCACCAGAGACCCTGATCATCCAACGATCACTAAAACTCGTGTGATTGCAAATAAACAACATGTGGTCCGGGTGGATGTTGAAAAACGAGAACCCCTTAGTTCGGATAGTGAGAAAAGTTTATTGCAGACCATTGAGGATCAAATCCGATGGGCTCAGATCGTTGTGATCTCAGATTATGGGAAACATGTGGTATCTGAAAAAGTTGCACAAAAAGTGATCCAATTGGCAACTTCTGAGGAGAAATCGGTCATCATTGATCCAAAAGGTAATAATTACGAAAAATATAAAAATGCAACCCTCATCACTCCCAATGTAATGGAAGCAGAAATGGTTCTGAATCGTGATCTGAGTAGCGAATCTGACATTATGGAGGCCGGAAAATCACTCAATGAACTGATCAATGGTAAAGCCATACTCCTAACACGCGGTTCGGAGGGGATGACACTGTTTCATAACAGGGGTGAAACCATTACTATTCCCGCTGTTGCCAGAAATCTGTTTGATGTTACCGGGGCCGGTGATACAGTTGTCGCTACGCTTGCGATCTCTCTGGCTGCAGATGCTTCCCTGGAAGATGCTGTCTATCTGGCCAATCTGGCTGCCGGACTCGTGGTTGAAAAACTTGGAACAGCAACGGTTACGTGTGATGAGTTACGGAAGAGCATTTTGGATGATGAACGGGGTTGAGTTTTTAGTGGTGTTTTTTGTGGTGGTTCAATTGATTTATTTAAAATATGCTATTTAACTCGATCGATTTTGCGATTTTCCTGCCTGTTGTATTTCTGCTCTATTGGTTTGTAGCCAATAGAAGCCTGAAATGGCAGAATATATTGATCATAGCGGCGAGTTACCTCTTTTATGGGTGGTGGGATTGGCGTTTTCTCTCGCTGATTCTCTTTAGTACCGTTGTGGACTATCTGGTTGGCATCGGGTTGTCCAAAGCAGAAGATATTCGTAAGCGAAGAATTCTTCTCTGGACCAGTATCACGGTCAACCTGGGATTTTTGGGATTTTTCAAGTACTACAATTTTTTTCTGGAAAATTTCATCACTGCCTTCAGCTTTTTCGGATCTGAAATCAGTGCCAGTTCACTCAACATCATCCTGCCGGTTGGTATCAGTTTTTACACATTTCAAACACTCAGTTACACCATTGATGTCTACAACAGAAAGTTAGAACCGACCCGGGACTTCATCTCTCTGGCAGCATTTGTGAGCTTTTTCCCTCAGCTAGTGGCCGGACCCATCGAAAGAGCCACCAACCTGTTACCCCAGTTCGACTCTCCCCGCATATTCAGCTATAGCAAGTCGGTTGATGGGTTGCGACAGATTCTATGGGGACTTTTTAAGAAAATTGTCATAGCCGATAACTGCGCTGTGCATGCAAACTACATCTTTGCCAATTCTGCAGATATGGATGGTAGCATGCTGCTACTCGGTGCCCTCTTTTTTACCTTCCAGATCTACGGAGACTTCTCCGGATACTCTGACATAGCCATTGGTACGGCCCGACTGTTTGGGTTCGATCTGATGCGAAATTTCGCATTTCCGTATTTTTCCAGAGATATCGCAGAATTCTGGAGACGATGGCATATATCTCTCTCCACCTGGTTTCGGGATTACCTCTATATCCCCATTGGGGGCAGTCGCGGGGGCACTTGGATGAAAGTCAGGAATACATTTGTCATCTTTGTGGTGAGTGGATTTTGGCACGGTGCGAACTGGACCTTTATCGTTTGGGGTGCATTGAATGCGCTCTATTTTCTGCCACTTTTATTGGCAAAGAAAAACCGGCAAAACATTGAAATCGTAGCACAGGGTAAGGTTTTTCCTACCGTTCGTGAAGTTGGGGGGATGATGATTACCTTCTGGCTGACAGTCCTGGCGTGGATATTTTTTAGGGCAGAAAATCTGACCCACGCTTTCAGCTATATTGATGGGATATTTTCCTCCAACCTCTTTGTCCTGCCTGATATTACGGGGATGAAAGCACTCCTGCTCATTGTACCCCTCTTTCTACTCTTTGAATGGTTTGGAAGAGAGAAAGAATTTGCACTGGCACTGGCTGAAGAATGGAAAAGGCCAATGCGTTATATCGTATACTACATAATCATTCTGGCGATATTTCTCTTAACCGGAGAACAACAGCAATTCATCTACTTCCAGTTTTAAACCATGAAAAAATTTCTGATCAGATCCGGACTCTTTTTACTTTCTGTGGTTATACTGTTTGTTGCATTGTATATCCTCACCGATAGCCATATCCGAACGCTTGAAAATGATTTTATGGCGGCGATGATCGATAAGCATCAGAGAGCTGATGAGATCGGATCGACCAAGATCATCATTGCAGGCGGTTCCAATGTTGCCTTTAATATCGACAGCCGGCGTATTGAGGACGAACTTGGGATTCCGGTTGTAAATGTAGGCTTAAGTGTTGGTCTGGGAATGGATTTTATCGTGAACGAAACCATTGATGTGGCTCAAGAGGGGGATATCATTGTTTTTTCTATCACCTTTTTTGAGACGATAGATGGACTCTATTCACTCAAGCGACATACGGCTCAACATTATCCCCGGGCAAACCACTACTTCACATTCAATTTGTCGGAGGAGTTCACTCTTCACAGTAGTAGGCTTCGAGATAATCTTTTATCCATAGTATACGGATTGATTAGTAGTGCCCCTCCGTCCGCCGAAACAGACGACCTGTTTGAGAGTGAATCGATCTATACACGATCCGGATTTAACGAGTATGGCGATTTTACCGGGCATCACGGACTCCCGCAGGTGGATGAGTTGGATCAGCGGTTTACGTTTGAATACAGCTACTGGACAGGGATTGATGAGCTAAACCGATTAAACAGAGAAGTGGAAAAGAAAGGAGCTCAACTTTATTACATTTATCCGGCCTATCCATTTTCAGATTTTGAACGAAACAGAGACGTGTTAATTCGGTTTGATGAGGATATGCGAAAAGATCTTGAGCCCCCAATACTTGGTAGTATTGAGGATGGGCTATATGATGAATCGGTTTTCTTTGATACGGCGTATCATTTACAACAAGAAGGCGTGTCTCAACGGACGGAGTATTTGATAGAGTTGCTAAGAAGTGAAAGGTGAGACGTCACCCTATAGACTCAGTAATCAAATACTCACCCTTCATCTTAAAAGTATAGGTAGGTACGATGTTTTGAAGGATCATTCGGGCCTGTTTGGCTGAGCCGTTTTGAACCTTATAGAGAAGATCATCGGTAAGACGTTCAATCTCTTCACGGTTATAATCTTTTGTGCAGATCGCCTTATGAATCAATTTGTGCGATGTAGACACCAAATTCTCTTCATGTTTAAGAAGTTCTTCATACATCTTCTCTCCCGGACGAAGACCGGTATATTCAATCGCAATATCTTTTTCAGGTTCCAATCCGTGCAGTCGAATTAACTGACGCGCCATATCCGCAATCTTAATCGGTTCACCCATATCCAACACAAATACCTCACCGCCTTCACCGATCATGCCGGCCTGCATAACCAGCAGTACAGCTTCCGGTATTGTCATAAAAAAGCGAACGATATCTTTGTGTGTAATTGTAACCGGCCCACCGTTTCGGATTTGGTCCATAAACAGAGGAACAACGGATCCTCTTGATCCAAGAACGTTTCCGAATCGCACGGCCATAAATTTTGTACCGCAGAGATCATTGTAAGAGAGACAGACTTCCTCGGCAACGCGTTTGGTAGCACCCATCACATTGGTAGGGTTTACTGCTTTGTCAGTAGAAATCAAGACAAATTTATCAACACCGTAATCGCAACTCATCTTAGAAAGCAGTCTTGTTCCACCGATATTGATTTTGACGGCTTCTTCCGGGAATCGCTCCATCATTGGAACATGCTTATAAGCTGCTGCATGGAAAATGATATCCGGGACATCCTTATCAAATAGTTGTCTCATCTTTGGTTCATCCGTCACATTCGCAACACAGGGTTGTAGAACATCTCCAACATGACTGTATTCATTCATCAGATGAAACAGAGAGGTTTCATCGATATCCAATGCGGTGATTTTATCCGGTTTCAGATGCAGACATTGACGTACAATTTCACTTCCAATAGATCCGCCTGCGCCGGTAATCAATATCTTTTTACCTGTTAAAGCTTTTTCCAAAGAATTCATATCGGCTCGAGCCGGTTCCCGCCCTAAAATATCTTCAATACTGATCTGCCGAATATTTCTTGCAGCAACTGGATCATCCGTTAACAGGTGATACGAAGGCAACAACTTTACCTTCAGATTCGCGATAACGGAGTGAACTTCGTCTGTAATTTTTTTCAATTCACTTTTTGGCAATGACGGGATAGCCACAATGAGCTCATCAATATCGGTATAACGAAGGAATGAGAGCATTTTTTTTCGATCCCCAAGTACAGATATACCGTGCAGTGTGAGTCCATGCAGTTTTTCATCGTCATCAAAAATAGCAACGATATTAGGGCTCCAGGTGTAGTTTCGGGTCAAGTCCCTTAAGAGCTGATCGGCAGCATTTCCGGCTCCAAATAAGATCGCTCTTCTTTTGAGAACCGGTGATTTAAGCACTTCAGTCATCATCCGTCTGCTGATTCTAAAGCTCCCTACAAAGAGAATACTTAGAAAATAGACCAGGAAGAGGTAGGAAAATGAAAAAGTTGTGAATTCACCGATCAACAGGAGTACTGTAGTGGCTAAAACCAATCCGGACGCCAACCCAAGAGCGATAAAAAGAAGCTCCCTAAGGCTTGTAAAGCGCCAATTTACCTGATACATCTTAAATGTTCCCAACGACAAAATTGAGAAGGTGAGCATCAAGATGATCTGTGTCTGGGGGAATTCTATCCCAATGATCGCAAGCGAATCAAGGATCAGGTAAGTAAATAGCGAAGCGATTATGATCGCAACAGAATCTCCAACTATAAAGAACAGAGCATGTTGCAGATAATTTTTACGCTTATTCATTTATAAAGTGTTCGTAATAAAATATATAAGGTATTCAGTTGTACTAATGTACAAAATATCAGTGGAAAGTACTCAAATCTAAAGAGAAGTTAAAGTACTATTTATTTCCACTTTATATACTCCAAAAGAAGTTATATGGTCCTTC
>Ga0222634_1000523_pt1 | contig 17608 bp, 12 predicted proteins | sample AntAcemetageno50_FD_179807 | JGI IMG/M metagenome (GOLD analysis project Ga0222634, IMG submission 179807) | Saline water microbial communities from Ace Lake, Antarctica - #50 | ecosystem: Environmental > Aquatic > Non-marine Saline and Alkaline > Saline | place: Antarctica: Ace Lake | collected...
GTTCAATAAGAGAAGGATTATCATCATAAAGTATCGCACCTATATAAACTCCACCATCTCCATAAAGTATGCGTACTTCTGTTTGTTGTGTAGATTCAGTACCCTCTTCCGGCGAAAATTGAAGAAAACCGGTTGCGGCTTCTGCCTGCGACCAAACTGCTTCATCGAGATGCCCATCAATTTGAATGGAAGAATCTAACTGATAGGCATTTAGGGATAGATTATTTTGTGCGGATGAATGGATTGGATAGAACAAAATACCGGCAATAACTATAAAATAAAGTTTTATGCAGATAAATTGATTCGCGGATTTTATCATTTAAAGTAATTGTATTACAAGAATAGTCTTTTCTGTTTTCTCATTGTTACAAAAATACACAATAAGATTTTCTTGTTCACTAGTATTAAATTTTTTTACATCTTCATTGACTCTTTTCACAAATTAAGGTTCAGACTCAAAAAAGGACGTTTTTATGCCGTATTTCATGAACGGATCTGACAATAGGGTAAAAAATCAATTTTGGTATTTATTACTTTCTCTTTTGGATTAATTACTTTCTCCGGTATAAACCACACGCCAGATTCGTCCCATTTTAGAGTCAGAAATATAGAGTGCACCATCCGGTGCTATGGATAGACCCATGGGCCGGTGTACTGCACCCGGATTCATTATCGGATCCATTCCTGCAAAACCATCTGCAAACGTCTCATATTCTTGCGATAGCTCACCCTCTTCAAAGGGAATAAATACAACCTTATACCCCTGTTGTGGCAGAGGAGCACGGTTCCAGGATCCGTGAAAGGCTACAAATGCTCCGTTGCGGTAGCGTTCAGGAAACTGCTCACCGTTATAAAAGAGAAGTGCGTTGGGCGCCCAGTGCCCCGGGAAGGCAACCACCGGATCAAGATAATCTGCGCAGCGTCCTACTGTCTGTCCGTCTCCACCATACTCGGGAGAAAGTACTTTCTTTTCCTGCATCCAGTCATAATAACAATAAGGCCATCCGGCATTCGCACCCTCATATAGCCGAAATATTTCTTCTGAGGGTAGTTCGGCACTCTCTTCATCGGTAAAATGATCCGGCCAAAGTACATTTAACTGGTCTCGCCCGTGCTGTGCTACGTAGAGTGCATCATTGTCAAAGTTCCAGTCAAGGCCTACAACATTGCGAACTCCCGTAGCATATCTTAAACCCTCTTCTTGAGTCTGTCCAAGTGAATCGGCATAAAAACGCCAGATTCCTGCTTGTCTTTCGAGCTGAGGACATGGATCCATACCCGCTGATCCGGGATTGCGCGGTCTCTCCTGACAGGCATTCGTGGGTGCTCCTACACTTACATAGATATATCCATTATCATCAAATGTGAAGGTTTTTGATGCATGTTCTTGCGGTTCCGGAAACCCACTGACTACAATCTCCGGATCTCCTTCAGGTACAAGTGCCCCGTCTTCAGGTATCGGCCAGCGATAAACAGCTTCGGTATTTGAAGCCCATATGTAGCCGTTATGCACCTTAATTCCAGTCTCCCACAAAACCCCGCCGCGCACCGGTGTCATGTTACTGAAATATTCTATAATGTCGGGCCGAAAGTCGTCCGTAGTATCTCGTAATGCTGCAATTCCGCCCGCTTCACCGCGCGTTTTTACATATATATCTCCATTTGGAGCAACACTGATATGACGGGTATAACCCAGACTGTCAACCACAACGCTCGCGCTGAACCCTTCAGGCAGGGTGATAACGACACTATCGGGATCTATCATAACATTTGCCTCATCCTGATTATTTTCGGATGATGGACCACTGCATCCGGCAATCAACAGTATGAGAAGCAGCGACAGGGCCGCAGAAAGGTGAGGCCCTTTGGCGAAGAATGCAACGATTTTTCTACTTACTGACTGCTCACTATTATTTTTGTTATCCATAATATTCAGGTTATTGAGTTCTGGTGTTGAAAGAGATGCGGATTTTGGATTAATCATCTCTGTTTTGTCGTTATAATCACTTTCAGTTGTTAAATAAAAGTCCCTTCTTTTCAATGATGATAAATTCTGATTCCAATTTTACTAGTAATCGTATATGAGACATAGTACTTAGTCTAAAGGCATAAATGCAAGGCTGCTCTGTGAAGTCATCATTATACAAGCCGATCACTAAATCTCTTTCAATAAGTCAGTCAAATCCAGTACTCTCGTAAACATCTCTATTGAACCGTCTTCATTTTTAGGCCATAGATCTTTGGGTCTGTCCCAATATAATTCCACACCGTTGCCGTCCGGATCATCAAGGTAGATAGCTTCTATGATATTAATCCGATTAATACTGGAAATATAACTTTATTAATGTCCACAACTTTGCCGGATCTATAAAGAAAATTCGATTTTTAACCTCTCACAATCCTCCAGCGAAAGGGGCTTTTCAAAAAAATTAATGATTTGAGAATAATTTTTTGATTTTGTTTTATCTGATTTGTTAATGGAAGATGTAACGATTGCTACTTTCAGCGATTTAAAGTAATCATCGTTTGAAATCTGATTCATAAAATCCCACCCACTCATACCGGGCATATTGATATCTAAAAAAACAAACACAGGCTCTTGAATTGTACTACGATTTAGATAAGAGATCGCTGCTTCTGCACTGCTAAAAGTCATAATATTATCAGAAAGCCCGCTTTCCTCAACCATCAACTCATGTAAGAACAGAACACCCTCATTGTCATCAACAATTAATACCTGCATATCTATTTTTTAATTTGTTGATTGTTGTAATTCGGCATCTTCAATTTCTTGATTCAGCCTTCTTACAATATCGTCAAGATCTTCAGCTGCTTTTTCAATTTCATTCGCTATTTCAGCCTTATCTTTTTTTATTTTATTGAATGACTCGTACTTATTAAATACTTCTACAAGGCCTAATAGCCTCGAAAGCGGGCCTCTCAATTCATGACTCTGTACCCAGGCAACTTTTTTTAAAACTTTATTCTGTTTCTCAAGATCACTCAACACTAACTCCAGCTCTCTGTTTCTATCTGAAAGTTCTATGGTTTTTTCATCAATTTTTTGTTGAAGGTGAATTCCGGCCCTGTGTTTAGAATAGAATGCTCTGATAAAGTATCCCGCAAAAAAGAGACTGATCAATACAAGGAGGCGAAACCAAACAGTCTGATAGAAAAAAGGATCCACTGAAAAACTCAGTGAAGCAATCTCCGATTCTACCCCAAATTGTTCAGCTTTCACTTCAAAATTATATAGACCCGGGTTTAAAGATGTTATATACGCTGAGTTTCTGCTTCCGACAGATTGCCACTCCTTGCTCAATTCCTTGATCCTGAAAAAGTAATTAATTGTGTGAGGTTTTTTAAAGTCAAAACTTCCAAATTGAATCTCTATATTATAAAAACCCGGTGGAATCACTATTCCATCTGTTGCAGTATACTCATTACCACCATAGTTGAGGGATTCTATATAAGTTACTATGCGGTTTTCTGATTCTAAAAGAGTTCCGGGATGGATCATGGCTATCCCTTCCATTGTGGGAAACCAGATCTCACCATTCTCCATTTTCCATCCGGCCGGAAAAACACCCCCATTTGCTTCATGGTTTGCCATTCCGTCTGAAGTATCAAACAAGCGAACTGGAATCCTCATATTACCTGTCTCATCTTGTTTTAGTGCAAGCAGGTCATTCACTCTAAATCGCTGAATGCCAAAATTACCACTGGCCCAAAGATATCCGTAATCATCTTCGATCATACTGAAGATACCGTTAAACTGAAGGCCATTACTTTGGTTGAACAATTCAAAATCTCCGTTTTTCAATACCAGTAACCCTTCGTTGGTACCCGCCCAAATCGACCCCTCCGGATCTTCATACATGCTAAATACAATTTCAGAAGATGGGCCATGGTGAATTGAATAACCAATAAGATTATCATCCCTGTCTAGTTTCAAAATACCGGTTGATGTCGTACTGAACCAAATATTCCCGGAACTGTCTTCAAAAATGCCGATAAATTCTGCACTCTGAAAACGTTCAGGCACATCCACCCTCTCGATTTCCTGATTATCGTGGAGTTTATGAATTCCACCCGAATGGCTCGTTACCCATGCCCGTCCGTCAGAATCTTGATAGATTGCTTGTACGATATTATTTGCAAGCCCGTTTTCAGTAGTAAAAACCCGGTCAATCATTTCGGTATCCGGATTATAGCGGTGTAATCCCGAACCCGTACCCAGGTAAATGTATTCATCGACTCCATAGATCCCCAAAACAACTCCATTTTGTAGTCCATAATCTTGTGAGATTTGAGTGATCTCACCATTTTCTATTCGGTTCATTCCCGAACCTGCAGTTCCTGTCCATATCACCCCGTCCTTATCCTGATAGACAGCAAGCGTTATGTCATTTGAAAGCCCGTCTGTTTCCCGGAGCATTTTAATATCGGCCGGTATCATTTGAATGATTCCGTGCCCAGCGGCAGAAAGCCATACAGTTCCACTATCTGATATATAAATGTCGTTGATTTCATTGAGTCCAAACTCAATCTCCCTTAGTGAAATAATCTCACTTTTTGTAATCATCTGAACACCGCCGAATCCTAATCCGACCCATAGACGGTCATCATCAGTTAATTGGAGAGTATTTACCCTGTTATTAGCTAATCCATTCGATTCATTCACTTCAATGATATTGTCCTCCAAATGATGAAATAGCCCACGTGTGCGAGTTCCCACCCAAAGGTTTCCATTTGATGTTTCCACCACTGCCCGAACTTCAAGACCTGTATAACTCGGCATCTCTTCAAATGCTCCGGTTGCCGGATTGTACCTAAACAGGCCATTTTGAGAACCAATCATAACACCATTTGAAACCACTTCAATCACCATGATTGCACCATTCCTATACTCTTCCCAACCCGGAATCTGTTCAATTAGTCCATTTTTTAGAACCAGTATATCCCCATCATTTGTACCGGCCCAAACATCACCGTTCTGAATTTCTGATATGGAAGTAATCCAGGTTCCTTCTACTAGAGTCCGTGCATCAAAAACCTGAATTCGATTATTTTTAGCATGAACAATCATATTCGCATTTGCGGCCCAAATCCCACCATCTGAAGATGTTTTTATGTCATAAAACATCGTAGAAACTAACTCCGGTACATTGTCCTGATTATAGTTTCTAAAATTTACCCCGTCAAACCGAACAAGCCCCTCTTCCGTTGCCGCCCAAATATAACCTGTCTCATCTTCAAGTATTTTAAAAACGATATTTACAGGTAAACCACGTGCATTATCCCACTGTTTTGATACATACTGTTTGTCTGATATCCTGATGTTAACATTTTGAGCATTCAGAATCTGAAACAGACTCATCAAAAATAAAAGTAAAATCAACCACGCTGAAACGATCCTTAATTGTAAATTATCCACCATCCTGCATCTCCGATATATTTTTTGCAAGGGTAAAATAAAATGTACTTCCTTTTCCGTGTTCTGACTCCACCCATATGCGTCCACCGTGCTCTTCTACGATTTTTTTGCAAATTGAAAGGCCTAAACCCGTACCACTATACTCATCCTTTGCATGCAATCGTTGAAAAATGTTAAAAATTTTATCCGAATATTCTGATTTGATTCCAATACCGTTATCCTTCACTGAGAATGTCCACTCTGTTGTACCTTCCTCAGCATGGATTTTTATAATCGCTTGATTTCCAGGTTTTTGGTAATTTAAGCCATTGTTGATCAGATTCTGAAATAACTGCTGCATCTGTGATCTCACTGCCATGATTACCGGCATTTTCTCCCACCTCACAACCCCGTTATGTTCCTGGACTAATTTTCGATTCAATGCAAGTGCATCTTCCAGGACACTATTCATATCTACTTCCGATCTGTCCGTATCTGCTCGACCTACTCGGGAATAATCGAGCAAATCAAGGATAATTTGGCGCATTCTTTTTGCACCATCTGTTGCATAAAAGATATATTTTTTACCTTTTTCATCAAGTTTGTCCTCATATTTTTTTTCAATCTGGGACAGAAAACTTGTAATCATTCGCAGAGGTTCCTGTAGATCATGGGAAGCCACAAAAGCAAATTGCTCCAACTCTTTGCTTTTTACTTCTAATAAAGTCAATGAATTTTCCAATTCAATCTTACTCATTTTCAATTCATTTTCAGCTTTTTGTTTTTTATCAAAAGCTGATTGTAGTCCATTGAACAATTTTGGTATCAATAAAACCGAAATAGATAAGCAGGGCAAAAATAGTACAAATTATTGTGTTTACAATCAGACTTGCTACCCCATATTTAAACTCAAAAATCAGTGTAATAAATACTGATGATGCCAAAAGGTATAACAAGCCGGGACCGGACGTACCTAAATAATAGAGAAGCACTATCGTTACGAAGTACAAATTTATACACATGAGTTTTTTTCTGAACTCTAAAGTAGGAGATGAACTAAATGCAATAACACCAAAACTGACCACCAATACAAAATCAGCAAAAATAAGCATATACATTTCAGTGATAAATGCCATATAGACACCCGGAACGATTGTTATAAGACTAAGTGGAATGAGAAATATAACTGTTGTGATAAAAAGCTTATTTCTCCAATAAGCCACATCTGTATCTATCAATCGTGGATCAGAGCAGTTCTTAACTACAGTATCCTTGTATTTTTCCCAATAGTGCATCATTCCTAATTTTGATCAGATGATTTTACGATAGTAAAATATAAATCTTCAATCAAACAGATCTCTGATTGCATCTCTGATTTGCTCACCACCGCTTCGAAGTGCACCTCTTAACGCTTCCTCCGCAATAGCTTCAACAATCTCTTTGATCACCTCCTCAAGGGCTTGTTGTCCACCGCCTTGCCCCAGGTCTTGTAGCTCAACCGAGGAGATTTCAACCCTTGCAGATCGTTCCCCTCCTACTTCTGTATACAAATCTACGGTGCCATCTGTCATTAAAAAGTGTTCAATTACCAAGTGAATATCAGAAGTTTCGCCAGCTGTAATTTCTCTGATGTATTGAAGAATGGCATTGATATTATTCTCGGGCAGTTTTTGCTCTACAAAGATTTGAGGAGCGGAAATTACAATTTCATTAACTACCACTTCACTTGTATAAATGGACCATGGATCCAGATTAATAGCAAAATCTTCGACTTGAATTGCGTAATCTTGTAAAAATTCGTCCGGATTTGCTACCCTGAATCCGGTGATCGTACCTTTACCCGAAAAAGGTGAGATGGATACACCCTCTACTGTGACAGTTGTCCCGGTCATCTCTGTACCAATCTCTTCAATCCCTGTTTTTACAATGGAATTGATGCTCAACATCAGCACCAGAAATAGAATGATAAATATTGTTAGAATAGTGCCCGCTATGATGGAAAGTTTTTTCATGGATTCTTTCTCTTTTTAGTTGTCAGTTATTATTATTTCATCCCATTGTTCAGTTGATAGCTCATAAATGGTCTGACGAGAAACTTCCTATGCATCCACTAAATCTGCCAGAGTTAAATCTCTTTCAGCACGAAGTCTCCTCTAAATAATGTTTTCTAAGATCATCAATATGAATTAAAAACTCCATTATTCACTTATCTGTCATTTAACATTTTCCAACAGTTGTTGAAATCGTTCATCTGATATCAAATCCTGTAAATCGGGCTGATTCATGATTTCTGATTGAGAATGACCGTGCTCAATAGCCTTGCCGATCCAGTGGAGAGCTTCTTCACGGTCACCAAGTTGCTCAAACGTAGTTCCTGCCAGAAACATGATCCATGTATTTTCAGGAGCTAATTCCAGTGCTTTCTGCACATTATTACCTGCCTCTTCCTCTTGACCAATTTTTGCCTGATACCCCGCCAGTTCAATAGTTACATAGGGATTATTCGGATTGATCTCTTTTTGTCTTTCAGCCAATTCAATTGCCCGTTTGAAGGCAGATTCTGCTTTCTCTTCCTCTCCGGGCGCCCAGAAGTACGCAGATCCAAGATTTCCCCAAAGTCGATAATTGCCTTCCCCCATTTCCAGGGCCGTTTCAAATAATCGGGCCGCTTGTTCGTATCTTCCCTGAGCGTAATAAATAGTAGCGAGATTACTGGAGGCATCGAACGTTTTTTCGAGTTCCAGCGACTTTTCAAACATGGATCGTGCATCTTCAAGCCTGCCCAAGTAAAAATAGGCAACCCCAAGATTCATGTATCCCACGTAATTATCGGGGGTAAGCTCAATCACTGTTTCAAATTGATCGATCGCTTCTTCAAACTTATTGTCTCGTAAATATATAGTGCCCAGTCGGTTATAACCTGACCAGTAGTCAGGCTTCAACCTTATTGAACGTCTCATCGTCGACACTGCCTGATCAATCTCACCCCTTGATTCATAGGTACTTGCCAATTCCCTGTATGCCTGTGCATTTGCAGGATCATTGGCAAGTGCATCATTGAAATTTTTAACAGCCTCATCATACCGGCCGAACTCCGCATTGATTATACCCATTGTAATGTTTACCTGTGAAAGTTCACTGTTGATATTCAACGCATTCTGTGCCTGTTCGCTTGCCAGTTCCAGCCAGTCACTCTCTCGGGTATATTCATATTTTCTCCAGTACGCCTGGCCTAGTCCTGCATATGCCAGAGCAAAATCAGGATCCAGCTCAACAGCTTTCTTAAAAGTTTCAATTGCGTTATCGATGTTTTCAATCCTATCAAAACGCTGCAAATAACCGATTCCCTGGATATATTCTTCTAAAGCGGGAGACACGGAGGTATGCGTTGCCTGTATAATTTTACGTGTTTCGGGTTCAAACTGTACGTTCAGCATGCGCAGTACGCTCTGCACAGATCTGTCGTGAAGTGCCGGAATATTATTTGCATCTTCATCTATGACTTCTGAGTCAATCTGGCGCCGGTTCTGCGCGTCTACTAGACTAATTGTTAATCGCAACTGATCACCTATCGGCTGAAGGCTGCCGGTAACCGCATAATTTACACCCAGGGTTTTAAAGACTTCACTTGGACTTGTGATACCCATCTCCCGTATTTCATCTGCAGGCACTACCCAGAGATCCTGGGTAAACCGTTCGAATTGACTCAGGTTACTCGTAATCGTTTCTCTGAGACCGTCACAAAACACCTGGCGGGAGGGATCATCCCCGATATTATTAAACGGAAGCACCGATAAACGAATCGACTCCTGTCCAATACGTTCATAGATTCCTGCCTCATCGTTCACAACACTGCTGTTGTATGCAAGTAATAGGATGATGATTGCACTAATGCCAATTATTGCAGATCCGATAACAGCAGATCGTTTGTTACTCCATAAATGCTGTAAGTTCCGACTTTTAGCATGATCATTTGGAACCGATTTATCAGTTCCCAGCAGATCGTTCAGTTCCACTAACAGTGCCCCTGCAGTTTGATATCTTTCGGCAGGATCCTTTTCAATACATTTTGCAACTACTGCTTCCAGTTTCGGAGATACAGATGAGTTCAAAGTCGAAACAGGAGCCGGATCCTTATTTAGAATGGAATACATGATGGCGTGATCGTAGTCATCTTTGAAAGGTAACCGCCCAGTAAGCAATTCATATAACACAATACCGAACGACCATATATCAGACCGTTCATCAACAGCATCACCACGAAGCTGTTCCGGTGACATATAAGTAACCGTACCTACCGTATTTCCCGTTTTTGTAACTTGTGGAGAACCTTTTAGTTTGGCCAATCCAAAGTCCATCACTTTAATTCGATCATCTTCCGTCACCATGATATTTTCGGACTTGATATCCCGATGGACGATCCCTTTAGAGTGCGCTTCTTTGAGTGCCCTGATGATCTGGACTGCATATGTCAGGATTGCATTCTGATCCCAATTTTTAACGTCTTTCAATTTTCTGCGAAGCGTGCTTCCCTTGATATATTCCATCACAATGAACTGCCTGTCATCGTATTCACCTACATTGTGAATCGTACAAATATTCGGATGATTTAACGCTGCTGCGGCTTTCGCTTCCTGTGTTAATCTCTGTTTTTCTTCATCCGAAGCAATGAGATGTTTCGGTAGAAATTTCAGGGCTACAGTTCGTTCAAGTCTTTTGTCCAGGGCTTTATATACGACACCCATGCCCCCTTCACCAAGTTTGTCGAGGATTTCATAATGGGAGACCGTTTGACCAATCATAGTACTTCCTCTCACCTAACGGTAGTTACGTTCAGGTACATTTGATCTGTGCCTGTTTTAATATAAAAATCTCACTGCCCTGTACCCATTAAGGTTTCATGCTGCCCTGGGGTCAAATTAATCTCTAATGAACATTCTCGGAGGAGATTCACCTACAGCATACACACTGTCTTCAAGAACAAATACTGCATACGGATGATATCCAGCTTCTGCATTTTCACCGATAACTAACCTCAGACTTGCACCCCCTAACGCCTCCTGAGTATATTCTCCGGTTAACTCCTGATCCATAAACTGAAAATAGATATTAATGTCTTCAGGAGCAGACCACACAACCGTATCTCCGCGTGAAACGACAATTTCGGTTTTTGATGGATCCTGAGCATCTACAATCTTCCATACATCATCGACCAGCATGATTGCAAGATCGTGTCGTTCAGTTACTCTTTCAGTTACTCTTTCAGACACACCTTCATTTGTTGTCCGCGTGTTATCATCTCCGCACGAATAAACTGATAATAGTAACAAACTGATTACTGTAACAGCAATAATATGATAATTAATCTTCATAGTGACCTCTAGATTTAATTGTTATTGAATTGATCGCATTCCTGTTTTTGATATGCCATGTTTGAGTAAAGCCATATTCTAATAAGGACTTATATAACAGTAAATTATCCTATTTACAGAGAAAACAAGACTTAAATTCAGTTTACCAATAGATTCAATCATACGCTGCAATCGCTTCATCCAGACTAAGATAATGATCAAATACCGTGTTTAATCGAGAGACCATCAAGAGACTGGAGATCTTCTTATCTGCATTACAAAGTTTGATGTCTCCGTCATTTTCTCTCACGGTTTTAAGTCCGCCGATCAAAATTCCAAGACCGGATGAGTTCATAAATTTCACCTTCTCCAAATCGATGATAATTTTATTTTTGCCTTCTTCTATGAGTTCATGAAGCGTATTTCTGAATACTTCTGCATCAGGACCTCCCATAATTTTCCCCTTCAATTCAAGGACTACACAATTATATCGCTCATCAATGTTATAATTCATCGCTCTCCATTTTTGGTTACTGTTGATAGTAAAAAATGTAATTTAATTCAATTAAACTAACTAATTCGATGCAGGCAACTTAATTTTAATATCAGGCCATAACTTACAACGGTTTTCAGCTACGTTTACCTCTGTCTTATTACCGATCAGTAAATTATGATATCAGGGCATTTCATCATCTATCTCAATCGGGTAACTTTTGACGACTGGTACAGATTCTCTTCCTTCCATTACCCCGCTTCTACTATTCTCATAAACATATGATTTCTTCCAAAACGTCTAAGGATTTCTTGAGATAACCAGTGCGGTCATATCGTCAAAGCGTTGCTGCTGACAGCTGTGTTCAATGGTCGCATTAAAAATGTTGTCTATCATTTTTTCAGGATTATATAAGTCCTGACCGGCTGAGATTAACAACTCTTTTAACCGGCTTTCGCCAAACTCTTCCTCTTCCTGGTTAATACTCTCTGTAATCCCGTCGGAATAGACGAACACGCAATCCCCCGGATTCATCTCAATTACTTCATCTTCATAATCGGAATTTTCAAAAATTCCTAAGGGAAGCCCGTTCATTTTCAATCTGGTACAGTTTCCATTTGATTGGATATAAAATGGATATTCGTGCCCCCCGCTGGAAAAATGCAAATTGTTGTTTTCTGTGTTCAGAATACCTAAAAAAACAGTTGCGAATTTTTCCTGGCCGGTATTTCGAAACAATTGAAGGTTGGCAAGACTCAGAATTTCAGCGGGTGAGACCGAATGCAATACCTGCGCGTGCAGTATGGCTTGAAGATTTGACATCAAAAGTGCGGCCGGTAATCCTTTTCCACATATATCTCCCAAACAAACAACCCAATGGTGGTCATCAATCTTGATATAATCAAAATAGTCTCCGCCAACAGATTTTGCTGTCATGTTCCTTCCGCCAAGTGAGTAACCGTTTATTTCAGGCGACTTGGATGGAAGCAGTTTCTTTTGAATAATGGAAGCCAATTCCATCTCTTTACGCATGGCCTTATATTCCTGCTCTTCTTCATAAAGCCGTGCATTTTCAACTACCTGAGCAGATTGTGCGGCAATAATGGATAGTAATCTTTGGTCTGATTCCGCAAATCCACCTTCATACTTTTTATTATAAATTGTCAAAATTCCGATCAGTTTTGACTTCGCCATTAATGGCGCACACAAAACGGTTTTAACTCCATCATCCCATTTTACAGAACGAAACCTCTTATCATTTCGGGGATCGTTAATCATCAGAGGTTTTTTATGAATCTGCATCCATCCAAGCAAATTCTGATTCAGATGCAATGGTGAATGTGACTGTGAGCTTACCATGCTTCGGACAAGAGTTTGGGTTGGGTCAGAGTCATTTTCAGCGATCAGGGTTATATCTCCCTGTTCGGCACCAATAGCACGGATCGATTTGGATATGATCGAGCGCATGATTTTTTCTGCATCCAGACTCCCTCCGATGGCCAAGGCCAAGTCATTCAAAATTGATAGTTCGTCGACGGCCCTTCTGAGTCTTTTATTTTCCTCTTCAAGCTGCCGGTATTTAGCATCTAAATCCTGCATCTTCTCTGGATCCCTATTCCATTAAATCATCCAATTATAACTGACCCCCGACTACCAGCTTTAAACTGATATTTTTATTTATAGTAATGTCCGACCCGCGTTACGATTTTACCTATATTTTACCATTCTAATAGTAATAAAGGGTCAAATCTGATTTCGGTCATAACGCCAACTAGTACAATAAAACTTATATCTAAGTAAATTTCACATTAAATATTGAATAAACAGATTATATTTGCATCATTTCGACTTCTTTCTTACCCAGTTAATTCGTTTGAGATCGAATATTGTATTTTTTGGGGAATTTAAAATCGACCTTTTTCTGATTCGGTTCAATCAAATTATTTAACCGCATACCGGGGAATGGCAGCCGGAAGCCGGCTCACCAGTTCATTGTTGATAGCATTGGTAACTTCAGTAAAGGAGCGAATTCCGATCACTTGCTTCATCATCCGCCCAATCAGTACAACTTCGTCGCCCACATTTGCCTCCGGGATATGAGATATATCTACCATAAAAACATTCATATTGATCAGGCCGACAACAGGTGCTTTTTTGCCACGAATCAGTACGACTCCCTTATTGGAGAGTGCTCTTGGATAGCCATTGCTGTAGCCCAAAGGCAAAACTGCGATTCTCATCTTGGTTTTTGACTGGTAATTGGTACCGTATCCAACGTAATCGCCCTTTTCCACCTCTTTTGTATGCATAATGTTCGTTTTCCAGGTCAGAACCCTTTTTAAAGGAGCATCTTTACTTTTCCCTGTCTGTTGCAGATGCAGATTGTAGATATCCGGACTAGGCCACATGCCGTATTGGGCTGTACCAATCCGGACCAGGTCCATCACCGTATCTGGAAACGCAAGTGCAGCGGCCGAGCAGGCGGTATGATACAATTTCGGGGTCAATCCGGCCTTCTCAACGACCTTGGCAAGCTCATTGAATGTCTGTTGTTGCTGCACAATCCGGAACTGGTTTGAAAGCGATTCAATGCCAGCGTAATGGGTACAGAAGCCTTCAAACTGAAGATGTTTCCGATTATTTTTAAGCAGCGTCAATGCATCCTTGAGACTGGATCTCTCCAGGCCGGTTCGATTTCCGCCGGTTTCGACTTCCAGATGAATACGCGCCTTGATACCGAGTTTTTCAGCAATCTCCCTGGCTTTTTTGAGCCTTGGAATATCAAATACAAAGAATTCAATCTTATGTTTTATAACCCATTCCAGGTCTTCATCATAGAGAATTCCCATGATCATGATCGTGCTATCAGCTGAACAGACCTGCGAGACCTCCCTGGCTTCAAAGCTCGAAGCCACCGAAAAGTGATGGATTCCCGCCTTTTCCGCCATCGGCACAAATGTTTCGATGCCATGGCCAAAAGCATTGGCTTTTACTACAGATGAAATAATCGCCTTATCCCCAATCTTCTTCCGAATGAAGTTGGTATTCTGTTTCAAGGCGGATTGGCTCAGTTCGATTCTTGAAGAGTGTCTTGCCATGTTGTAAAATTTTTTTAGACTACCGGTTCATACCAGCTGTAGGATGCTCCCCAGCTGTTCTTTGAAATCTCCGTTACTTTTTCGACGTCTGCCGGGTCAACGATGTTCAGGTCGCCGAGATCACCGGGATTGAAATGGAATGCATAGATCCTTGATGCAAACTTATGAAAAGGCAGAGATGATTCACCGGCCCGCTCACCGTTGCCTGTTACGGTCGGCTTGATATCGTCCTGCCAGCGCTGACGCCCTTCATTATTCGGATTCAGCATAAAAATACGTGTATGCCCTTTCACTTTTTTTACACGCAGAATGGAAACAGCATGAAAGCCGATCAATTTTCCGGCAGAGGAGGTCAGAAATATTCCTACCGGATTGGGATAGGCCAGATTGTGACCGCCATTATAGTCGGGATGGTGGGTTGAATAGAAGGTTCTGATGAATTTTTCATAATCTTTTATCGTACGGGTAAGATTATCGTAGGCAGAAATAAAACCGGTGGGAATCCAGTGTCCATACATTGCAGGGTTGACCCACTTATGCGGATCGTCCTGGCGGTTTGATGCCCTCCTCATCATCTCATTATAAATTTTATCGAGATGGGGAACCAACACAATAGAGACAGCGTCCAGATTATAATCCAATTCTTTGACCAGCCCCTGAGCAAGCTCAGTGGAGTTGATCACCTGCCCTTCGAAACGCATGGTCAGAGAGTTAGTTTTGCCGGCAGTTTCGATCATTCGAAGTAATTTTCCGGGAGCATGGCTGCTCCATAGGCTGATCCCTCTTGCAGACTGGCATGTGGGGTTCCATCCCTGACCGATTCCCAACGGTTGCCCCAGCACGCCCAGACACTCAGCTGCCAGAATGTGTACTGGGTCGAGAGGGCAATCCGGCCTGGATTTACCGATTCTCAATTTCACGTCGGTGTGCAAGTCGAGGTCCATAATCCGTTTTAATCCACTGTGCACCGGCTGATGCGACAACAGGGAACGTTCAAGTAGTTTGGCAAGCCCATAACAAGATCGAGCCGTATCGGGTTGAATGACACGCTGGATAATTTCCCGAACAAAAACCTTATGTTTTTCAAGCTCTGCCTTGCCTATATCATCAAGCCTCAGTGCCAGTTTAATCAGGCCGGGGCTATTTGCAACCTGTCGCAGAAGAAGTGCATGATGTCCGGTGCAGAGTCCTGTTTCCCGCATGGTCGCTGCAAGCTGCCTGCATTCTGCTTCAAGATCCTTTTTTCCCGCACGGCTGAGCCAATCCCTATAATCATCCTCTAGATTCAATTCTCCGGCTTTGTCCGACGGGGCATATACAGCATCGACAAAATCCTGAAGACGTTTGTCTTCTTGAGTCTGTGTGTCGAGGGAAATATCCTCGTTGATAATTTTGATGATTTGTAATAACCTATCTGTCATGATTGGCCGCTGGATACAAATCTGCTCAATTTCGGCAGCCAATTCTTTTTTGATCTCCACCATGGGGAGATGATCGGTTAGAACAGAAAACAGGGACTGGATTTTCCTCAGAGTATTTTCATCCAAAGTCCGGCTCACTCCGGACGTATCCGGGAATACCAGGTCGAGATTACTTACGAGAGTCTCTACCAGAAAGGTGTAGGCTCTTCGCGAGCGCATGAGTTTATGTTTAATCTTCTCCCGGTAGATAGCCAGCATGCGCAGCTCACTCAGAATCTCGAAGAGGGTAGTCCGACCTCCTGCTTTCAGCGTACCTCCCACAAGTGCAGGAACCAGTTTAGCGGGGTCCTCCCACATGGTGTCAGCCAGCAGGCCGGCATCAACGAGCCGGTCAATATTTTCATATATAAATCGGGTTCCCGCTTCACTGTCGGTCAGAATATCTATGCTGCTAAGCAGCTTCTTCTTGTGAGGCTCGGCAAGAATCGGGGCTGCCTCCGACAGGTTTTCCAGGTTTTCATAAAACTTTTGGTGTACGTTATCTAGTTTGGTAGTGGTGTTTCCCATCAATAAATTAAGTCTGCTTGGCCGGTTAAAACCTACAATTGGAAATTAGCAATAGTTGCCGAATGGTATGCCCGGTCCTTTGCCGGTATTTGAACCATTAGGACGACAAGATAAGGTGCGCTGAACTATTATGAAATGCAATCCGAATAACCGGAATACCATTTCGAGACCGGTTATTGAAACTATTAAACATAAAAGTCAACGTCCTGGTAATGTCTCAACAATTCGCGCATTCGGTCAGGGTCGTCTCCTCTGAAAAATACCGTACCGTAGTGGTTTCCAAATCCTTCACGCTGGTCAGAAACCTTATGCTGCGAAGGGGTGTAAAGAGTGTGGTCTTCAAAAAAGGAGTCTTCCTTTAACTCATCCGGAATCTGAAGTTTGGAGATGTGACCGGGTTTTGGATAGACCATCACACTTCCGGCATACTCCTGATCTGTTCGGATGTCATTTTCCGGGAAAAAGTCCAAAATCTCTTCTTCCGTTGCGGCCGGATCACTACAGAGAATCAGAGCCTGAATCGGATCGAAACCATGCGCCTTATCAATCAGTTCAAAAATATGGCCGCCCGGAATTCTGCTTGCCACTTCCCCGAAACTGAGTGTTTGATCTTCAGTTAAAAACCATTCCGGGTGAATGACTCCGTATTCAATTCCAAAAGACTTCACCAGACGCTCCATAGCATCCCGGATCAACGGACGTTTCTCTTCGAGTTTGGGGCTTGCAGGTACAAAGTTCGAATAGCCAAGTTTTACATATTCGGTGATATTCAAAAACCTGATTTTGCCATTGTGAATAAAGGCTTCGCAGGAAAATTCCTGTCCGGGCAGGTGGCTTTCTACCATACAGGGGAAATCTTTTTCGATGACTTTTTCTTCGATATCCGCTTCACTTCGAAGCAGTTTATGGCCAACTGTTCCGGCCGCGCTGAACGGTTTTAAATGCACCCATGCGTCTTCTTCGCCGGGAAGTTGCAGGTTCGCTTCATTGAGCCGCTTCATAAATTGATGAACGCCTTCCTTGTTATACACTTCTTCAAAAAGGCCGACCCGTAAACCTGCCATCAAAGCCTTCCTTTTCATGATGGCCTTATTTCGGAAGAGATAGGCCCTGTTTAATAGTCTTGGATCATCCCTTAACAGGGAGTTGAGGGCACCGGCCCATTCCACCGTCTCTTCATACAAAGGAACTGCATAATCAACCTGATGCTCATCAAGCAGCTGTTTCAGTTGCAAGCTATTGTACTGCTCATTCCAATCATT
>Ga0222634_1000529_pt1 | contig 17399 bp, 18 predicted proteins | sample AntAcemetageno50_FD_179807 | JGI IMG/M metagenome (GOLD analysis project Ga0222634, IMG submission 179807) | Saline water microbial communities from Ace Lake, Antarctica - #50 | ecosystem: Environmental > Aquatic > Non-marine Saline and Alkaline > Saline | place: Antarctica: Ace Lake | collected...
CCTCATCGAAGAGTGCTGTAATTGCACCCATTTGATCATGAACATCGTCGCTTGAAATAATTTGTTGCAATAGCCCGGAAACTCGGAAAACTTCTTCAAGCGTATCAATAAGTAAATTATTTTTTGCATACTGTGACCATGATTCAATATTTGCATATAATTCAATAAATGTTTCGGGTCGATCAAGCTCCAGTTTATTTAATTCTTTAATATTTTTAATAACATCAAACAGTGACTTGCCTTCCCGCCTTCCTGAATTGCGCATTACTTTTACAATATCTAACTGCGAAAAATTAAAAATCTCAAGATGAAAAATATGAGCAAGCTCCTCGTCATTACCAAAGTTTTCAACTGCGCGTAACAACATAATAAACTGTTGCACCGTGCGATGCGATAATAGGTCTTGATCAGATTCAATCTGGTGCGGAATACCCAATTTCTCAAACATACGTGCAACACCGAATGCGTCATTATTATTGCGATACAATACAGCAATTTCTTCGAATGGTACGCCACTATCAATTTTTTCTTGAACATCTTTTGCAACACTAAATATTTCATTATCCTCGTCTGGAAATACTGCCAACCCAATTGGTTTATTATCATGATCGCTTTGAGCTTCTAAAATATCAGAATCAAGAACACTTCCTGATGCATCCAAAATATGCTGACTAGACCTGTAATTACGAACAAGCGTTACAAGTTCTGCTTTAGGATATTGTTTTTTAAAATAGAAAAAATTCTCCAGACTAGCGCCCTGAAATCGAAAGATTGATTGTTTTTCATCACCTACAACAAATAGATTTGGGTAATCTGCGTGATAGCTTGCCATTCGTTCTAGTATTTTATTTTGCGCATTGTTTGAATCTTGATGTTCATCTACTAGAATATATTGATGTTCTTCTTGCAAAATCTGTAGTAATTCAGATTCTGTTTCTAGTTGACCTACTACTTCGAGAATCATATCTGAAAAGTCGTACCACTTATCCTCTCGCAACTTTTTTTGATAGAGCTCATAAATTTCAACTAACTCTTTATTTTTATCAATTTGCTTTTGACGCTTTTGGTAATCACCTTTCATCTTTCCTTTGTGTGCACCCTTTTCGTGATACAGGTCTGGAATACTGGCAAAATTCTTTTCTTCCTTTTTTATAATATCAGTAAATTTATTTGGTGTAATACCTTCACGCTTTAATTCTGAGATAGCGCCGATAATAGCACGCACATAATAAAAATTATCACCGAATGGTTTCAATAATTCAAAATCGTTGCTAAGCAGTATTGATTCAATAACTTGCACTTGGTCAACTTCGGTAATTGGGACTGAGCCAATAATATGAGGAAAATATTCTGGGTAGTTTTGAATAATATCATTAGCAAATCCATGAAAAGTATTAATGGAAACTTGATACGCATCAGAGCCGGTCATGTTTGCTAAACGCTTACGCATATTTTTAGCAGCAGCTTCAGTAAACGTCAATGCTAGAATATTTTCAGGCTCAGCATCAGTCTTTGCAAGAATATTGGCGATACGTAAGGTTAGAATTTGCGTCTTTCCAGTACCGGGTCCAGCTACCACCATTACCGGCCCTTCGATTGCATCAACCGCTTTCTTTTGCTCCGGGTTTAATTGTTTGTATGCTTTTTTAAACTCTTCAGTAATCATACTGAGCATTATACCTTATTTGTAAACTAATTTTTAAGAGAAATAATTTCTTTTTGCACTATGATAAAACCCTCTTTTTGAAGTATTTGGACGATTTTTCCGATACGGACCTTCCTCTCATTTAACTTCTTCACCAACCCTTGTATTGAGTATTTTTTATTATGCAAAAGTACATCTATAATCTTTCCACGTAATTGTCGGTCACTGCCTTCAAACTTACTTTGTTTTGTATAGTGCTTACTTTTCCTATTTGGATTTGGAATTTTTTTCGCTAATACTGACCCATAATCCATCAATGCCCAATACCACTGTCGTGGGTCTTTTTTATCTACTGCTTGTTGCACATATTCAAAAATATCAACATCCGAAATATTTTCTTGATCTTTAAAAAAATGATGAATGAAAATACGTCTAATATTTGTTTCAATAAAAACCTCTGGCTCATTAAACACGAACGCGCGAATGGCCCCTGCGGTATATGGGCCGATACCCGGTAACGCTTCAAGTTGCGACCGGTTGTTTGGTAATCGTCCATTATACTTTTCTACCACTTCTTTAGATAATTTTTGCAGTCGTAGAGCACGCGAGTTATACCCAAGACCTTTCCAGGCGCGCAGAACATCAGACTGCTTTGCGCTTGCAAGCTGTTTCCAATTAGGAAATAGCTTCAACCAGTTTTTAAAGAAAGGAATAACTCGATCAACCTGTGTCTGCTGCAACATAATTTCTGAAACTGCCACCGCATAGCTGCTAGTATTTTTCCGCCACGGTAAATCATGCCGCCCATTTTGACGATAAAACTGCCAGATAATTTTTTGAAACTTTTTTATATTCACAACATATCGAGCATACTAAAAAGACTCCTTCTCGGCAAGAAAGAGTCTTTTATACATACATCTAATATTACTCGTGATATCGATGAATATGGTTGTAAATCCAAGCAAAGAATGCTCCTGCAAAAAATCCATCTAAGAATCCCCATAAAAATCCAGTTCCTGCACCTAGAATCGAAACCTCATATCCTGGGTAAAATGTAAAAAGTGTCAAAGCATCTACACCATGACCACTGTAGTAACTAATAAATGTCGCTAAGGCAACACCAAATCCTAATGTAAGTCCTCCAGCTAATCCAAATCTTATTCCATCAATTCTCATATATTTAAAAAATTAATTATTAATAAATAATACTATGTATAGTATATCAGTTTTACTTAAATGGTTTCAACGGAATAAACGCACTTGTTTCCATTTTATACTTTTGATATGTCTTACTATCTTTAAAATGGTCTTCTAACAACGGAATTCCGGACACAAACAAAATGAGCCCTGTAATTGTAATCGGCCCAACAATACCTATCCAGCCTGTTACAGTCATGATAGTCATTAACCAGACACCCCACCACTGTACTACTTCGCCAAAGTAATTTGGATGACGAGAATATTTCCACAAGCCTGTTTTCATAACTCGAGGGCGAGTAGCGCGCGACAAATACTGATCAAGCTGATGATCAGCTACCGCTTCGAAAATAAATCCAAATAACCAAATCGCTCCACCAATAACAAACATTGGTGACAAGGTTGCATCTGTAGAAGCGTTGAAAAGAATTACAGGGACCATTACAAACAACATCAGAAATCCCTGAAGTAAAAATACTTGCAGTAATGACCGTGTATAAAAATACCCAGGTGCCTCTGCTGTCCATTCTTTACGCCATGCCGCATATCGTTTATCTTCACTACTTTGTATTAAGCGAATAAAAATATGCGAACATAACCGTGTTCCCCAAATAACGACAAGACCCGTAACGAGCCACTGTGTCCAGTGATGTACGCCACCAAGCGACAATGATGAAACAGCGATCGCAATAAATCCGAGTCCCCAGAAAAAATCTACAATGTCATTGCGGTGAAAAATTATCGACACAATAAATGCAAAAACCATAATTGAAAAAACGACAAGTAGAATAGAATGTAACATGCATTAATTGTAACGTGTTATTTTGAAATAACCAACAAATCTTTTGTGGAATGTGTTAATGCAACGCAACCATGTTTCGTAACGAGGCATGTATCTTCGATACGAATACCTCCCCACTTTTTAAAATAGACTCCAGGCTCGACAGTAACAATCATATTTTCTCGAAAAGAAAATTTACTACGCGAACTAATTACTGGATACTCGTGAATTCTTTTTCCAACACCATGACCAAGTGCATGGATAAAATTTCGAGATAAGTCTTCTCCTAAGACTTCACGTGCACGTAAATCAGCAAATGAACATTTTATATCAGGAGCTATTACTGCCCGCGACTCTTCTAAAGATTTTAAAACAGTTTTATATAGCTTACGTTCTTCCTTATGTGGACGTCCAATAAAGATAGTACGTGTCATATCTGATCGGTATTTTTTATAGATAACACCAAAATCAATCACGATAAAACCAGACAATTCTGTATTATCGGGAATATGGTGTGGATCGGCAGCATTTTTTCCAGCAGCAACAATCACAGGAAAAGCGCGACCTTCGCTATACTTTTTTATCTGAGCATTCAGAAAATCTGCAACCTCTCGCTCAGTACTAAATGTGAAATTACTAATAAGGCGTGAAAAAATCGTGTCTGTAATAGTACACGCTTTTTTAATATATGTAATTTCCTCTGTAGTCTTTACACCGCGAACTTTAGGCATGAGATAAATAAATTCTAAAACGTATAAATGCTACTCCCAACGAAATCGTGACCAAGGTTTTGCCCTTTTAACATTACTGACAATCATAATACTAAAAGAAAAAATACCAATTGACATAATGATAGCATAGCGAAATGGCGAATATGATCCTAATGCGTGAAATATCCCAGCTAAAACGAACATGCTCACCAAATTCATAAAGATCATTTTAAACCATAAAAGCTTGGTCCATTGATATTTCTTCATCATTTTTCTCTCTCCTTTATATTGAGTATTCATATTTTTGTAGAGTTAAGGAGTAATTAACTATACATATTATACAAGCTTATGAATACATAAGTCAATATTTACATAATGTAAATATATGTTTTTATTTTTCTATTTATCTTCATAACGCTTAGAAACTTCTTCCCAGTTCACAACATTCCAGAATGCCGTAATATAATCAGGTCGCTTGTTTTGGTAACTCAAATAATATGCGTGCTCCCACACATCAAGCCCAAGGAGAGGTTTTCCCTGTACTTTTACATCAGACATCAGAGGATTATCTTGGTTGAGTGTAGACGAAACCTGTAAACCGTCACTTGTCTTAACAAGCCAAGCCCAACCAGAACCAAACTGTGTTGCTGCTGCATTTGAAAACTCTTCCTTAAATTTTTCAAATGACCCAAACGTTTCGCTAATTTTTTCAGCAAGCTCACCTGTCGGCTCACCTCCTCCACTTGGTGACATAATCTTCCAAAATAGATCATGATTATAGAACCCGCCACCATTATTTCGGATAGCTGGGGTCATGTTACCTGATAAAATTTCTTCTATTTTCCTTCCTTCGAGGTCCGTACCCTCAATTGCAGTATTTAATTTTGCAGTATATCCAGCATGATGTTTACCATGATGTAATTCCATCGTATGTGAATCTATAAAAGATTCGAGCTCATCATGCTTGTATGGCAATTTTGGTAATTCAAACATATTATTTTTTAAGTGAATCTCTAATTTCTGTTAATAATTCAACTTCGGTTGGTCCAGCTGATTCCTCTGGTTTTTGCTCTTCTTTTTTCTTCATACTATTCATCACTTTAACGACAACGAAAATTGCAAGAGCAACAATCAAAAAATCAATAACAGTATTAATGAACATTCCATAATTTAATGTAACTGCAGGAATAATCGAGCCCGCCTCGGTAATTACTTCTGGTTTTATTATTGCAACAAGATTAGAAAAATCTACACCTCCAACAAGAATGCCGACTGGTGGCATAATAACATCACTTACAAATGAAGAAACAATTTTCCCAAATGACGCACCAATAATAATTCCAATCGCCATATCCATCACGTTTCCACGCATAGCAAACTCTTTAAATTCTTTAAACATATATCTTTTCTGAATTAATTAATACCTCTCTAGTATAACAAAAAAACGCCATTAGGCGTTTTTTCCAGCTACATATCCTGTTGTCCAACAGAGCTGCAGTGACTGCCCTCCTGTAGGACGATTGATGTGTAATATATCACCTGTAAGGTACAAGTTTTCAATTACATTTGATTTCATAGTCCTAGTATCGATCTCAGTCAACGATACACCTCCGTCAGCAACTACCGCTCGATCAAATCCCATCAAACCCTTAACTTTGATTGGCATAGCTTTCAAGAAGTGAACGACCTTCTTTCGATCCTCTTTGCTGACCGAGTGAACTTTCGTATCAGTATCAAAACCGAGCTCACCAACGGTCGCATCAGCTATTCCTTCCGGTGCGATCAGTTTGTAAATATTTTTAAAATCTTTATTCTTATATTCTTCAAAAACTTTCATCACCTTTTTCTCAAGTGCGGGAAATTCTGTATCAGGATATGCATCAATAGATGCAGTTACATCTCCCCACTCCAACATATCTTTTACTTGCTTTGATGAATTCAAAATTAATGGGCCTGATAAACCAAAATGTGTAAACAAGACTTTACCTAATTTTGAAAATTGTTTTTTACCATCTGCAAAAAACGAGATATTCATAAATGATAATGACGTGCCCGCCAATTGCTTTACCCACTCATCTTCAACTTCAAGAGGTACAATATCTGGTGTCGGCTTGTGTACAGTATGCCCCATTTTTTCAAGCCAGCGAAAACCATCACCAGTTGACCCAGTCTCTGGACGAGACACACCACCTGTAGCTAAAATATATGAATCAGCAGTAAATTCTGTAGTAGGACTTTGTACTGATACTATTTTTCCATCTTTTACTTTCACCTTTTTAATAACCGTATTTTTAATTACCGTTACTTTATTTTTTCGAGCGAATCTTTCCATTACGCGGTACACATCCATAGCTTTTTCTGTCTTCGGAAAAGCACGCTTTCGAGCCTGTACTACAATTGGTAGTTTTTTTGACTCAAAAAAATCAAATGTATCTTGTACACCAAATTGAGAAAACGGAGAGTACAAAAATTTCTCAGCGTGTTTATAATGCGCCAACATTTTTCGAATATCAAATTCGGCTTGCGTAATATTACATCGTCCACCACCCGTAATCTTAAGCTTCTTTCCAAGCTCATCATTTTTTTCAAGAATAAGAACACGTTTTCCACGCTCACCCGCAACTCCAGCCGCCATTAAACCAGAGGCACCGCCTCCGATTACAATGACATCAAAATGTGTCCTATATTTTTCCATAATGTATTAGTTATTTTTTGGAGCTCGCTTTCGTTCGTTTTCAGTAAGGAATTGTTTTCGTAACCGAACAGACGTAGGTGTTACTTCCAGGTATTCGTCTGGTCGCATAATACCAAGAGCACGTTCAAGAGTTACTTCAATTGGTGGAATAATTTTAATATTCTCATCTGTTCCTGAGGCTCGCATGTTTGTTAATTGTTTTCCTTTTGTTGGATTTACAGTCATATCTTCACCTTTCACTGTATAACCGATAACCATACCTTCGTAGACCTCAGTGTTTGCATTTATATAAAGTACTCCTCGAGTTTGCAGGTTTGCTAGAGAGAACCCAAGAGCTTTTCCTGTTGCCATTGATATCATAGATCCGTATTCAGTCTTTTTGATATCGCCCGCATATGGTTGAAAGCTTGCAAATACTGTTGTAAGAATTCCCTCACCTTTCGTATCTACAATAAACTCATTCCGGTATCCTAATAGTCCGCGAGTAGGTACATTAAAGGTTAATCGAGTCTGTCCATCTTTTGTCTCCATTGAACTCATTACACCTTTTCTGTTCCCTATTTTCTCAATAACTGCTCCAGAAAATTCTTCAGGAACAAGCACGGTTGTTTCTTCAAACGGTTCGCTTTTTACTCCGTCAATATCTTTAACGATTACTTTAGGTGAAGATACGGCAAGCTCAAAACCTTCACGTCTCATATTTTCAATAAGAACTGCCAAGTGTAATTCTCCTCGTCCGAAAACTTGGAACTTTGCTTGATCATTAAAATCAACACGTAATCCAACATTAATCTCAAGCTCTTTTTCTAGACGTTCTCGAATTTGTCGTGAGGTTAAAAACTTTCCAACTTTACCTGCAAACGGAGAATCGTTAATAAACATGTACAACGATAGAGTTGGTTCATCAACAGCAATAGCTGGCATTGATTCACCACTTTCATCAATCATTAATGTTTCACCAATAAAGATTTCTGGAATACCTGCAAAAATTACAATATCACCAGGAAGCGCTTCTGTTACTTCTTTTTTACTCATCCCTTCGAATGTGTATAGTTTTGAAATTTTTCCTGTATATATTTTTCCACTTGCATCCTTAATAGTCATAGTTTCCCCACTTTTCAATATACCTTCGTATACACGACAGATACCCATACGTCCCAAAAAATTATCATACGCCAAGTTGAAAACTTGAGCTTTAAGTGTTTTTTCACTTGCCCCAGCTGGTACAGGAGGAACAAGGTCAAGTACAAGATCAAGAATAGGATCAAGGTTTTTCATTTCTTCATCCATACTTAGAGCAGCAACTCCGTCACGTCCAACTGCGTAAACTGTTTTGAAGTCTAACTGCTCCTCTGTAGCACCAAGATCAAAAAATAATTCAAATACCGCGTCGTGTGCCCATTTTACATCAGCAGCTGGCTTATCGATTTTATTTAATACAAGTATCGGCTTCAATCCTAATTCAAGAGATTTTTTCAATACGAACTTTGTTTGTGGCATAGGACCTTCCGCCGCGTCAACAATAAGAAGAACCGAGTCAACTGAACGCAATACGCGCTCCACTTCTGAACCGAAATCGGCGTGACCTGGTGTGTCTAGAATGTTAATTTTAGTACCTTTATATAGAACAGAAGTATTTTTTGCATAAATAGTAATACCACGCTCTTTTTCAAGATCGTTTGAATCCATAGAAGCTCCAGTTTCTACCATACCGGTTTGTTTTAAAAACTCATCAGTAAGAGTTGTTTTCCCATGGTCCACATGGGCAATAATAGCGATGTTTCGAATTTCCATAATAAATTTAGTGAATATTAATAGGGCTTAAAAAAATGCCCCAAGGAGCAATGCCATAGAAAATAGATTAGCACAAGAGCACTAAAAAAGCTATATATTAATGGGCACTAGACTATTATGTTTATATTACAATGAAATCTGCTATCGTATCCTAAATGGATTAAAATTAGTCTCAGTATCATAATAGTCTTCATGTTCATTCTTCTTGAACCATTTTACAACCCATGAGGTGATGGGTAAGAATACAATCTCAATACCTACTTTAAAAATATAATTTGAAACAATAATACTAATGAGTATTGGTGTTGGGAAAATACCTGTAAATGCGACCAAGACAAAAATTAATGTGTCAGCACCTTGTCCCACAAGAGTTGAGACAACTGCACGCAAAGCAAAATGCTTCCCTTTCATATAAATCTTCATCTTTGCAATAATTGATGAGTTTAGAAATTCACCTACCAGGTAAGCAAGTAGGCTTGCTAACACAATGCGCGGAGTCAGCCCAAGAATTGCTGTATAAGCTGCCTGATGACCCCAATCAGCCGCAGGAGGAAGATAATTCACCCCTATGAATACTAGTGACATAAGCAGCGCCGCACCAAAACCCATCCAAATTACTTGTCTTGATTTTTTATAACCATACACTTCAGTCAGTAAGTCTCCAAAAATATATGCAAACGGAAATAATAGTGTTCCCGCGTCAAACACAAAGAAGCCGAAATCAACAAGCTTAGTTGATACAATATTAGAGACCAGGAGTACAGTAACGAATGCGACAGTTACTGCAGTGAAATACTTATACGGTACATGTGTCTTATTCATTACACTCCTTCTCTTAATCTTTTAATGCGCTCACCTACTGGTGGATGTGTCGAGAATAACTTCTTTGCTTTACCAAATGGATTGGAAATAAATAAATGAGCTGTTGCATTACTGGCTTTCTTCATTTTACCACCATGTTTACTAATTTTTTCTAGCGCCGAAGCCAAGCCTTCTGGATAGCGTGTTAATAGCGCACCGGATGCATCAGCTAAGTACTCACGTTTTCGTGACACTGCCATTTGAATAAGGGCACCAACCAATGGTGACAGAACTACCAATACAATACCTACAATCATCATTGCACCACCTCCTTTTCCATTATTATCTCGACTACCTCCACCAAAAATCATACTCCGTAATAATATATCAGACACGAGCGCAAGAAAACCAACGAGTACTACCACAACCGTCATCACTAAAATATCTCGATTCCCAATGTGCGACATTTCGTGTGCAATTACACCCTCAAGTTCATTCTTTTCAAGTATTTTTAACAATCCAGTTGAAACTGCAATTGCAGAATGCTCTGGATCACGTCCAGTTGCAAATGCGTTTGGTGCAATATCGTGAATGACATACACACGTGGCATTGGTAACCCCGCTGTGATAGCAAGGTTCTCGACGCTCGTATATAAATCAAAATATTCTTCTCGCGAGGCTTCTTTTGCGCCAGTTGCTTTAAGCGCAATCTTATCTGACCTCCAATAACTGACACCGACCTGGATAAATGAAATCACAACTGCAATAAATAATATCTCCGGTGCTTGATATACATAGGACAAGACGTACCCTATTCCAATTACTAACACTAAAAACCCAGTTATCAAGAACCAGGTTTTTCTTACATTTTGTGATTGATGAGTATACAGTGTCATGATTCAATATTTTAACATTAACTACCAACTTCCGCCTCCTCCACCTCCTCCACCTCCTCCGGAAGACCCGCCACCTGATGACCCTCCACTAAACGATGACGAACTACTCGAGGCTGGTGCTGAAAATGCTGAACTACTTTTCATATGTGAGGTAAAATCATGCATTCCTTTAGTATACATTGCTGCGGAAAAGGCATCTGATTGTCCTGCATACCAGTCAGGGGGCTTCATGTGCATGTCAGCAAATTGATCAGCCCATTTTTCTTCAAGTCTAAACACCATTGCGAACGGTAATAATTTCTCAAATGTCTTTGGATTCTTCTCTGGAGCATTATGAAATTTAATACGCTCTTGCTCGGCAAGATCGATATATTCGCGCAGACCACGCAGTTTATACTGCTGTTTAATACCTAAGTTATTTAACATGTACCCGCGTGAGACGAACAACGCTACTACCCCAATTAATACGCTTGAGATTGAAAATGCTAACCCGATATCTTTCCCTGCTAGTACCCATATAAATGCACCCGGGTTTATAGCAAGAAATATTCCCATAAAGAATTTCATGAAGCGTGACATATCACCTACACCTCGCCGTGCACGTATTCCATATTTACTTAAATGATCTAATACCTGAGCAGTAACACTATTTACTACAAGATAAAAAGAATGCACAAGATCATGTTCTGACTTATTTGCTATACCTTCCATAATTTCTACATTATACTGAGAAAGTTTTGTTCGATCTTTTCCTGTATCAGTAAATGTATAATCCCCCGAATCATCTTTTTCTAGAATAATATACCCTTGAATTGCTAAATAAATAATTTGCGCAGAAAACGTATCATTATCAATTTTACCTTCTATGATTGCAGCAGTTTGCAATGGATCAAAATTACCAGCATCGTACTCTACAACAATAGGATTACTTTTATAAAATCTTCTTCGTAATCTCATATAGGTAAAGCGCTTACGGTACCATAACAATGCAATAATAACTGGAATCGGATAAAACCAAACACGCGTTAGTATTACCAACCACCATGATACATCACTTGCAATCAAACCTTTTGGAAATCCAACCGCAATAGTCATACCTTCACTCTCAGACAAGACAATTTGTTCTGATAAACCAAATGATATAACTGTGCTCTCACTTAGATATTCGACGACCGGTTCTCCTGAACAAGCATTCTTACTACTAGAACGACCGCAGTAATCAGCTAAACGAAGTGTCGAATCAGAAAGTATTTTGGGAATAACAATACGAGCTGATACCTTACGTATTAGTACATTCCATTCAGAGCCTGTAACATTCCAGTAAATTTCAGAAAAATCCTTGAACGAGCCTACTGCATTCTCTACAGTATATTGAATGATATACTGATGCTCTCCTTTTAGGTATACAGACGGATTGCCAATACGAATTATAATAGGGTCGTAAGAGTCGATAGTATACGTTAGGCTGTTACCCTGCTGATCTGTAATAGATTCCACATCTATTTTTAAGTTTTGGATTGCACCTGGTACACGCCCTATTGGAATTTCGCGAAAAATCCCTCTTTTACTTTGTGTGCCAAAATCATAATGTATGGTCTCTGTAACTTCTATTAGACCTGACTCAAGTAATTCAATATTAGAATGAAATGATTTTATGGTCTCCTCGACTACTTGTGCATGAGAAGTGTTAATGAAACCAAATAATGCAACAAGGAATAAAAACCCAGTTATTAAAAACCGGGTTTTTTGTATACCTTTAAGTCGATGAGTGTGAAGAGACATTTGATCTTAAAACTCTACTTTTACATTTTCTCTCTCTTCTGGAGCGTCTTCTAGGTCAAAGAAGTCTTTCTTTACGAAACTAAACATTCCAGCAACAACATTTGATGGGAACATTTCTGTTTTAATATTCAGATCACGTACATTAGCGTTATAGAATCGACGTGCTGCTTGAATCTTGTTTTCTGTATCAGATAGTTCACGTTGTAATTCTAGGAAGTTTGTATTAGCTTTTAGATCAGGATAGTTTTCAGAAATAGCTAGTAGTTTTCCAAGCGACTGTGTAAGACTTGCCTCGGCTCCTGCCATTGCAGCCATAGCCTCTGGTGTCATATCTCCCACATCAACATGCATTTGTGTCGCAGCTGCTCGGGCTTGAGTTACAGCATCTAATGTTCCTTGTTCATGTGCAGCGTATCCCTTTACTGTTTCAATCAAGTTAGGAATCAAGTCATAACGACGCTTTAGTTGAACATCGATATCTGCCCATGCCTCTTCGGCACGTGTTCGTAATTTAATAAATCCGTTATATGTTCCAATCAGCCAGAATAGAGCGATGGCAACAATTGCGATAATAATATATAAAATAGTCATAATATTAATTAATTAAAAAATAAATGTGATTTTTCACTCTCTTATTATAGCAGAATAAACAAAAAACCGCCGATGGCGGTTTTTTGTTTATTCAGTATCTTTTTTCTTATTCCAAGCAACCAACAATGGTGACGCTAGGAAGATAGATGAGTATGTTCCAAAGAATGTTCCGAGAAGAAGGATAAAGGCCAGATCTTTTGTTGCATCTGGACCAAATACAAGTAGCGCAGCAAGTACGGCAATCAAAGTTAACGATGTATTAATTGATCGAGCCATTGTTTGTCTTATTGCTCGCCCAACAGTCTGTGCAAACGGTTCCTTGTTATTATCAGAGTGATTTTCGTTCAAGTTTTCTCGAGTACGGTCAAACACCACGATAGTATCGTTTACTGACAGACCAATAATAGATAACAATCCTACTACCAGTAATGTAGTCGCCTCTTTACCAAGTAGTGCGAAAATACCAAGCGGAATAATCACATCGTGGAATAATGCAACAACAGCAATGAGTCCGTATTTCCATGACGAAACTGGTTCAGCAACTTTTCGAAATGCGAATGCAATAAAGATTATGATAGCAAAAGCTACAAGAATAATTGAAAGTAATGCTTTTGATCGCAGTTCACTACCGATAGTTGGTCCAATAGTATTAAATCTTTCTAATTGTGGAGTTTGTTCGTTTAATTCAAGCGCAGCCATTAATACGCCTCGGTCAGCTTCTGTAAGTTCACGTGTTCGAATGATGTATCCATCATCTCCGAATGGTTGTACTAGAGCATTAAAATCAAAACCTGCAAGTGCAGCATTAATTTCTGCTAATTGCGGAGTTTCTTCGTATGACACTTCTACAACACTACCTCCAGTAAATTCAATCCCTAAATTAAGTCCCTTTACTGAGATTACTACGACAGCAGCAACACTAAGGATTGCTGCAAAAGTAATAAATATCCATTTGTTTTTGATGATAAACATATTATTTATTGAAACCTGACATGAATAAAGCTCGAACTATTTTTGTTACTCGTACTGGAGCAATTGCAAGCAACATAATACGTGTCAACGTAATTGCGGTAATCATAGAAACAAGAACTCCAATTCCAAATGTCAAAGCAAAACCTTTGATGAGACTTGTTCCAAACCAGAATAGAATCACGGCCGAAATAATACTTGAAATATTACCATCACGAATTGATAACCATGCTCGATCAAATCCAACACGCAATGCATCGTACGCTCCTCGCCCATGTTTTAATTCTTCTTTCATACGTTCAAAGATGAGAATGTTTGCATCAACAGCAATACCTACTGAGATAATAAATCCAGCAATACCTGCAGCGGTTAATGTAACAGGAATAACTTTGAATAAGGTCAACATAATAGCGCCATACATACCAAGAGCTAGGACAGCAATTAGACCAGGAAGTCGATAGTACAACAACAGAAATGCTCCTACAAAAATCAAACCGTACAATCCAGCAATCATACCAGCATTTACTGCGTCAGCACCAAGCGATGCACCAATTGATTCAGTTGAAAGTAATTCGACAGGAACTGGTAATGCTCCCGAGTTAAGTCGTCCTACTAATTGTTTTGACTCTTCCACAGTAAACGAACCAGTAATTACAGCCTCACCTCCAGTAATTTTTTGTTGTACAACTGGTGTTGAAATAGGTGCTCCGTCAAGATAGATAGCTACAATATTTCCAACATTTCGTTCAGTAATTTGTTCAAAAAGCTCAGCTCCTTCTTTATTAAATTCAAGAGCAATAATCGGAGCTCCCGTGTTCAAGGCATTCCCTCCGCCTGCTTGCTGGAATTCTAGTCGAGATCGTTTCAGGTGTGCGCCGGTTAATTCAGTTGCGACGAAAGCCTCGTCTGCATTATCAAGCGTTGCGACTAATTCTTCTGAAAGCTGATCTTCAATCAACCGAGCTGTTTCAAAACTAAGAGCTGCTTGAAATTCCTCTAGAGAGAGCTCTGGATTTTGTTCTTTAAACTCAAGTAGTGGTGTTTGCCCAATCATGTCAATTGCTTGCTGCACGTCAGTTACACCAGGTAATTCTACAACTAGACGATACTGTTTTTCATCTTGACCAAGACGCGCTGTTTCTGTTTGCACGCTTGGCTCTGAAACACCAAATAGGTTAATACGACGCTCAATAACATCACGAAGAGCCTCCATTGAGTCTTTTCGATCAGCTTCCGGAATCTCACTAATAAGAGCCTTATACTCAAGGTGAGTACCTCCCGAGAGGTCAAGACCTAACTGGAATGGTTTTGTATCGTTTGATGTAGCAATAAACCAACCAAGCAATACTCCTCCGATTAATAATGTAACAGCCAAAAGGCGCATAATAATTCTATTCATACTTTAGACATCCTACTCTTTTTATAGGAAAAATCAAAGTTGACAGTATAAAAAAATATTGCACGAAAAAACCCTTATTCGTTTCGGAAAAAAGGGTTTTCAGAATTTATCTACAAATTCTATTTCAGTTGCCTTATATAAACTTTTTTGAAATGGTTCGTAATACACGCGTATAATCATTTTTTTACCAGACAACATTTGAGGTAGCCATTCTCTATCGGCTGACATTAACTCCTCAAGAGGTAGTTCCTTTATAGAGTATAATTGCGGATCTTCCATACCTTGATCTGCGCATGATACAGGTTCACTTTCGAACTTGTCAGCTACATACATATGCACAGGGCAGATAAATAATTCACCGTTCTCTAACTTGTTATGACAATAGACTGTTGCCATCTTAACAATCGATTCTGAAATCACGTTAACTTTTGACTCTTCTGCAGTTTCACGAATGGCTGCGGTAATTTCAGTTTCTCCAGCTTCGATACCTCCACCATAACCATTACGACAACCCATCCCAATTTTACGATTCTTCATCGCCAACCATACGTGTGTAATTAGACCATCATTATCCTTTTCGACAAGATAGCAAACAACTGCTTCTTTTAAAATTTTTTCTTCTTGTTTTTTCATAAGATAACTTTTCTCTACTGTACACCGATACTATGAACGACGGAAAAATCGAAATATACGAGCGTATAACTTATATATAAACCAAGCCAGCAATCCACCTAATAAATATCCAGCTAAAATATCATATGGTAAATGAACTCCTCCAATAATTCGAGTTACTCCAATTAAAATAGCAAAAAATGCAAGAGCGTAACTTAGGCGTTTGTGGTGAAAATATACTGCTACAGCAAGTGCTGCAAAAAATGCCGCATGTCCTGACGGGAACGAATCAAAAGCTCCGTACGGAAATAATAAATTTACATTTTCTAAATACAAAAATGGACGCGGAATAGCAAAGACCTCTTTTAACAACATCACAATCCCCCACGCCGATAAAAACGAAGCCGACACAAGAACAAGCTCTTTAATACGCGTACGCATTTGCTGATACGACATAAGACGACGCTTGCCAGGATAGTGTCGATGCACTAAGAAAAATAAAAGTGCTGCAGCTAAAACAATATGATCAAAATACTCAGCAATAAAAAAAATTATAAAATCAAAAGTCTGGTTAATGCCGACCAGTGAATTTAATGCGTAGTAAATTTGATAATTAAGCTCTGCCATAATTATTTTCTTGATTCTGCGACCTCGACAACATTAGCCAATAATATCGCCACTGTCATAGGCCCTACACCTCCTGGCACTGGTGCAAGATATCCAGCTTTCTCTGTAACACTTTCCCTATCAACGTCACCTACGACTCCTCCACTAGATTCAGACGTACCGGCATCTATAATAATTACGCCAGGCTTCAAATGCTCTCCTGTAACAAGGTTTGCTACACCTGTAGCACTGAGAATAACATCAGCTTTTCCTAACATCTCTGGTGTTAGCGGATTTTCACGTGTTGCTACTTCAAAAGTATACCCATCACGTTCTAAAATATGTGCGATCGGTTTTCCTACAAGAATACCTCGACCTATAACGACAACATGAGAAGCTTTCTTGTCGTGAGGTACGGTTTGTAATAATTCATATACAGCGCGAGCTGTTGGAAATGTTAATTTTGATTCATTATTATAGAATTTCTCGCTTGAAGTTTGGCTAAGAACATCAACATCAACATCACTCGGTACAGTATCTAGGACACGTTTTTGATCAATGTGGTCAGGGAGCGGTAATTGAACAATGACACCACAGACGTCTTGATTTTGTAATGCTTCTTCAAGTTTTACAATGACATCGTCAGTTGTGGCATCGCCTGATACAGCCACACGGTTCACATTAATACCGCAATTTTGTGCACGCCGCTCTTTCATGCCAATATATTGAAGTGATACAGGATCGTCGCCAACAATCACATCGACAAAAACTGGTGTGAACGAAAGTTTCTCAACACGCTCTTTTAGACTACTTAAATACTCTTTACTAATTTTTTTTCCATCAATTATTTTCATAATATTTCTATTACATTCCTATAAATTCATTTTGTAAGTCATCTCGATGTGTACGGCGTGCATAACG
>Ga0222634_1000530_pt1 | contig 17398 bp, 26 predicted proteins | sample AntAcemetageno50_FD_179807 | JGI IMG/M metagenome (GOLD analysis project Ga0222634, IMG submission 179807) | Saline water microbial communities from Ace Lake, Antarctica - #50 | ecosystem: Environmental > Aquatic > Non-marine Saline and Alkaline > Saline | place: Antarctica: Ace Lake | collected...
AGGCCAAGCTGGCGAAGGCGGTGGAGGCTTTGATGCTTGCCGACGGCGAGTTGGACCCGGACTCAACTGTCAAGGAATACTTGACAGTTCAAACCGAGGGCCCCCGCCAGGTGAACCTGCACCCCTGCCTTGAGCGTCAGGTAAAGCTGGTGGTCAAGGAGGGTGTCTATGGGCCGTTTGTTGTCTGCAAGAAGCTAAACGGTCGTGTGTATGTTTATCTAAGCAAAGAAAACATCACACCAAACGATTTTGCCCAAGCTGCTGCGTTGTTCGCGGCGCTGGCAATGGCTACTGAGGGGGTGGAGTGATGGCTGACGCACCAGAACGGATACAGGCTTGGGAAACGCTTGGCACCTACGGGCAGTGGGCAACCGACTACGGTGGCGGCGTTGGATACATTCGCGCCGATCTTGTTGACGCCATCATCGCTGCGACGTTTGATCTGGCGGAGGGTAAATGTGCAGAGACACTCACTATGTTTGAAAACGCAAACCCAAACCGACCCGATGTAATGCCGTATATTGATGATGCATGTGAGGTATGCGGCGACGCCATCCGCGCCCTCAACACCGAAGAAACCCGCACTGCTATACTGGCGGACGCCATGAAAGCACAGAAAACATGACATCACTATACATAATCATATTCGCAATAGGCTCGATGGAGGTCGGACACATCACGGGAAAAACGTCAGCAGTCTGCGACCAGATGCCTGCGATGGTCGAGGCGTTGGAAGAACTGTGGGGCCAGCCCGTTGACGCATACTGCCGCAATACAGGCATCCCGTTCCTGCGTCCGGTGGCACGGCCATGACAGAGCAAGAAATCAACATCGTCGCAGAAATGCACAGGGCGGGTCGCAGCCATGCGGAGATACAAAAGGCAATTGGATTTGGTTACACCAAGGTCGTCCGGGCTGTCGTCATAGCACGCAAGGCAGGCATCGTCCCGCCCCGCACGATCAAAGCATCTCCTCGGCAGCAGGTCAAAGACCGCTTCCAAAATCACATGATTAAATTTGGAAACATCGGGGACATATTGCAGGTTCTAAGCAAAGACCAACAGGACTGGATCATCAACGAGGTCGGCAAGAACGAATACGCCCACGTCGCTGAATACATCACAGAACTTGTCCGTGACGCACATGCAGAAAGCACAATGACAAAATGACCTACCAACCTGTCGTGGGGATCAACCCAATCTACAAATCAGGGTCCGTCACCCGCTGGCACGCCAACCCAGACGAACCAGCCCGCTTTGCAGAATTGCGCACGGGCAAAATGGCAGATCCTACCCCGCCGCATGTGTCGCCAGGCGTGTCGGTGCTGCCTTACGCCTGCGCCGCCGCTATTGTTCTGGTAATCATCGCGTTTATTGACCTTGCCGCACGCCACTAGCAAAATAGGCGGCTGAAACAAAAAAACCCGCCGCCCATTTAAGGACGACGGGGCCATATTAAGCCGGCAGTGGGGCAAGGTTTATTGTCGGAGTGCGGCGGCGTCAAAAGTGGCGATAAGTATTCGACCCGTGCGGCGCATCTCTGACACGTCGTCACTGCCAAGGCTGGCCGCGTGGTTTGTCATCAGCGGTTCAAGAACCGTTGTCATCGCGCTGTCGTTTGCCACGACGCCGCAAGAACTCAAGATCGCCGCTGCCGTCAGGATTGCCAGTGTCCGCATTGGTCGCCCTTTCAATGGTATCGGCGCGGGATTGCGCCTCTTTGTCTGTCTTGCTGGATCTGCCAGTCATATACGCCGCAAATATGCCCAGCAAAGACACAACGCAGCCGACAATAAAGGCGGTCACGTTGCGCCGCCGCGCAGCTTCGCATAGCGGGACGTTGCGAACGCAATGCCAGCCGCCGCCAAGCCGCCGATCACGTCGATCAAGGTATCAACATTGAGCGTTATTACGTGGGACGCGGGGTCATAGGTGCCGCCAAGCCATGCCGCGACAGGTACGGCGGCGATATAGACGGACATTCGGATTGCTAGAAACATGGACTATCCTTTCAGGTTGCGGGATCGTATTCGTTCGCCAGCAGGCGCATCGCGGCCACGCAGGCGGCAAGTCTTTCCTCAGCCGCTAGTTCAGCCGCTAGTTCCGCCGCTTCAACGGGATGCACGTCAGGGCCGCGCGTCACCGCCGCTGTGGCGTCCATTAGCGCAGCGGCGCGAACGTCACGGACGCGGCGGGTCCAGCCCTTGCTAAATGTTGACCACGTGGACAGGCGGCGAAGAAATGTCATGCGGTCATTGCACAGTTGATTGACGATCCAAGCCGCATCCATCGCGCGAACCTTGGCCAGTGTAATTGGCCCGATCTTGCCGTCGGGTGCAGCACCGACAATTTCTTGCAGATAAGTTGCCGATCTGAACGGCCCGCTGTTGACGGCAAAGTCAAACGTAGCGTGATCAACTCCGTCCGGCAGGTCGTCAGCTTTCACGGCGTCCCAATACTGAGATTTGTAAACCGCAACCGCCTGTGCTTCGGTCAGCGCCTTTAGGTCTGCGACCGTGCCTTTGGCGTTGATAAAATTTCGGTAGGTGCCGATTGTGATGCCGCGATTAGTTGCCCCGCCTGGGTCGCGCGGATCATTTACATAACCGCCTTCATGGTGTAAGGTGCGGGGGATACATATTTCATGGCGTGAGGGCATAGATTGGGAACCTTTCTTGATAGGACTGGATGCAAATTCGGTCGCTTAACCGTGATCAGTCGGGATGATAGCTTTGAGCCAAAGCGGGGGGTCAGGGTTAAGTGGATTTGCCGCTGCGATTGCGGGTCTCAGATATCTGCAACGGGTCACGCGCTTCAGCGGGGGGACACGAGTTCCTGCGGATGCTTTCGGGCCGAATTAACTAGAGCAAGGATGCGCACACACGGGCAGAGCAAATCGCCCACATACAATACATGGCGGGCTATGCGGGAAAGGTGCGGATTAACAGGCGACCTTGGGTCTGCTGCATATGCTAAACAGGGTGTGATAGTTTGCGACGATTGGTCAAACAGCTTTGAAACATTTAAGTTGGACATGGGTGATCGTCCTAAGGGGAAAACGTTAGATAGAATTGACCCATTCAAAGGCTATTATCCGGAAAATTGCCGTTGGGCAAGCGCTTCAGTCCAAAGCGGCAATAAACGGAGCAACGTTTTATACCAAGGGCGACGGGCTTCGATTGCAGAAATTGCTAGATGCGAGGGTCTAAAACGCTCATCCCTTCAAAAGCGCATAAAGGTATATGGGGACACACCGGAACAGGCTGTTGCCCACCTTAAGGCGCTGTAACCGGAGGTGCTACGTTCATTTTTCTTGCCCATAATAAAATCGCCATGAGCGTTCACAATGCGCAGGACCAAACAGCGAAACCCACGCGGACCAGAACAGCGACGAATGGCGGCGTGAGTAGGCGCGGGCGCATAGTGATTGGTCTGCGTCACGAAAGCAAAGGCGATGTATCCTGCGCGATACAGTTGGGCGTGTCATACCCCGATACGGGCACGGCTAACCTCGCCTGCATCATGATCCAGCACGATGCTGACTAGCGCACGAGACGCGCTGTGGGCGTGAGAATAGGCGTGAACATCTTTAGGAATGATTGTGCCTACACTCTCAAATGTCATGCCTCCGACCTCTTTTTTAGTGGCATGATGCACATGCCCAGACAGCGCCAGCCTATGACTTGTGCGGCCCCATAGCTCTGGCCACTCAGATGCGGCGAATGTCACCAGCCGTTCAGGTTTGGCCCGGTCGCCGTGGTGCAGCAGCACCATGTTCCGGCCAAACTCGTAGCAATAGAACTCGCCCGCGCTGGTGATGACTTCCACCCCCGGCGTGTCGCGGTAGTGTTCGGCCAGTGCCAAGGTGACGGCGTGGTGGGCTGTGATGTCGTGATTGCCCCTGCACCCGCGATAGATTACTAGCGGATACTTGGCCCGCAGCGCGTCGATCGCCCATCGCATAGCGGCGACGGCTCGGCGCAGGATCATAAAATAGCGCGTGTCTGCGTCAAGCTGGTGGCCTGACTGTGGCGTGACGTTGCGCTGGTCATCCGTATGCGTAAGGTCCCCTAGCTGCGCCAGCACGGCAACACCAGCGGCGGGCGTAACGCTGACCAGCCGACCGAACGTTGCAGAAAACACGGCCCCGGCTTTCTTGCTGTCCCAATCAACGCCCGTTTCCTCTTCATCCGCCAGCATCCCCATATGTAAGTCTGCAACCGGGAATATTGCGCACAACTCTTTAGCCGCCGCAGGGGCAATGATTGTTGCAGCAGGGGCGCAATCTTCCAGCCCCTCCTTGAGCGCCGACACGATGTCGCCCGGGTCGCGTGCATCATCCGGCGCGCGCCAATACACGCTATCGCTGGTGCCGTCTGCGTTCTTGACCTTACGCCAGCCAGCCTTGGCAATGCCAATATCTAGGCCGCTGTGCAGGATCGCCTCGCGCTGCCCTTTCGGCGCTTCCTGCCACCTTGCCGCGCGCTCTAGGCGACTGCGCAGGCTCTTGCCGTTAATCCCCAGCGCCCTTGCCGCTGCCCGCTGCGACCCGTGTTCTGCCACCGCGTCAATCGCCGCTTGCTGGTCTGCGGTGATCATGCAAGCTCCCCCGCCTTGAGCCGGGACACTGCCGCGCCGATCACGCCGTATAGCGTAATCAAGTCAGGGATGCGAACTCCAGAAATCTGCGTCTGCCCCATCAAAAGCGCAAGGCATAGGCTGTGCAGTAGCAACGGGTCGTCTGTCTCAAGGATGCAAATGCCGTCATTGTAAACCGCAAGCCCGCGCGTGTCCGTGGCTTCGTAGTGAATCATCCGTCAACTCTCGGCTTTTCCGCTGCAATGATGTTGCCAGCGTTGCCAGCAGAAACGACGCACGTCTGGCCGCCTGGTGCCGTTATCAGCGCTGTAAATGTGCCGCCGGGGCTGAACCGCTCTAGCATGTTGCCGCCCTGATCAAGCCCGACAAACCGCTGTTGCTCTCGAAACTGATTGGCTAGAAACTTTGCCATTTCATCATGGGGCAAGCATGGCGCAATGGCAAATGCCGGGAACCCAAACGCAATAAACGCAACGGAAAGGAATACTCGCATATCTAAGCACCTTTCATCTTTGCATACGCGAACGCAATGCCAGCAGAAACAACTATCCAAAACACCCGTTCAACAAATCGTAGAGTCTGCCCGTTGCTACCCGCCTGCGTTTCTATTGCCCGCAGCCGCGCGCCTTGTGCCGATCGGTCCTTGTCGATTGCGTCCAACCGGTTAAACAAAGTAACCATTCGTTCCTCAACACGCGCCAGCGCGACAATAGCTTCGCCCATCTGGTCAACCTTAGCTTCTATGCGCGCGAGTCTAGCATCTTCAGACATTAAAACAGCTTTCCGGTGTAAAGTCTTAATGCAATGACGCGCCTTCAAGCGCATCAATGCGTGCGGTCAGGGCATCAATCTTTGCCAGCGCCTCTTGCAGTGCAGCGGTCAAAATGGATTTACCAGTTCATGCATTAGTCAAGTTCCTTCACGTCCTGCGGGGTTGCATCAACAACAGCTTGCGCTGCGTCACGTTCAGCATCGTCAGCAACGATCAGCGGGTTGGCCACCATAGTGGTGCCAGTGACATTGCCCTCGTCGTCGTAGACAGTCTGTTCAACCTGAGCATCCAGAGGATCAATGGCTGTCTGTACAAGCACACTCTCTGTGAGGAACTCACCAGTAGGCTGATCCTTGTACACTTCAGGACGACCTTCAGACAAGACATACCGAGCCAACCGTGAAGTTGCCTTGGTGTAATCTTGGAGCTGCCAGTTGAAAGTGTTGTTAGCCGTATTCACATCATGGTCAGCAGAGAAGGTATACATGAAGGCGTCGAAGGCACCGTCAGCTAGGCGGATGGACTTCTCACGGGCTTGCTCAGGCCAGCTACGATTGATGTGCTTCTGCGCCCGCTTTTCAAGCTGTGCTGCGGTAAGAGGGAGGTCGCCTTTGGTTACAAAGATAGTCATCAGTAATCCTCCCGCTCAGAGATGATGCCCACGTCAGCGCCGCTGGCAGGTGCAGTGGAAAAGACGACAGTGTAGATGAATCCGTCATAGCTGACCGTGTAATCATCCCCTGAGCCTTCCTTCTGCAATGCCCCAGCGTCATAGACAAACTTGGGCTTCCACCCACGATCAAGGGCGAAGTCGGTCTCGCTTGCGTCACCTGCAAACCAGAAGACTTCCTGCACATAGCGGGGTTGATTACGAAGGTCGGCCAGTTCCTCACGGAGATTGACCGCTGGTTTTTCAATTATGACAGTCATTCTTCCACCACCAATCCGTTAGATGCGCTGATTGCAGTTCCCACCGCAGTTGTTGTGTTAGATACCCGACGCAGACCTTGGAAGACTGAACGTCCTGCCGAGGTGCCGACGTGCAGAAGCCCTGTGTCCGGATCGTGCGCAAGGGCAGTTACCGCGTCCGACGCGCCGTAGAGCGTGCAGGCGGCGTCTGCTTGGAACAGGAACCGCTCATCGGCTTGGATCTTCGCGAGTTGGGCGGTGGACGGCGTGGTGGCAGTGACGCGCACCAGCGCCTTTGGCTTCGTCCCGGCGATCTTGAGCGTCGTGCCCGTGATTGTCAGCCCGTCAATCGGCGCTGCGCTGACGACCCCGTGCTTGAACTCCCAGAGGGCCGCGGTTTGCTCCCAGCCAAGCGCATAGAGCGTGTCGGCGTAGGTCGCGTCGGTGCCTTCGAGATAGTTGGTCTCGGAGAACCCGCTGTACCCAACGAGGTCAGCGCCAGTTGCTACAGGTGTGCGGGTGATCGTTCCATTCACAGTGAGCGGATTAGCATTAACGCTGCGGTCAGCATCAGTTCCTCCAACCAGATCTGTGTCGTCGGTATCCGCAAGAAACGCGCCCTTGATATTGCCAGGCATCCAGCCGGTGTTGTAGCCCGTCGTGATGTAGCTCGTAACCGGGATGCCAAAGCCAGCGGATGTGTTGTTAAGGTTGGTCAGCTTGGCGTCTTTCAGATACTGAACGACGCCGTTATGTGCCCCGATATTCAGCCGATCTTTGCCGTCGGAAAACCGCCGAGCATATGACAAGCCCGCAATCGAGAAGTTTGGCCAGAAGTTTCCCGTGTTAAAGTTTGCGCTGGGAATGTCGAAGATGTTGACAAAGTTTTCGTATCGCGACGTGGTGAAGATTTTTGTGACCCCACCCACATCGACAAATGCAACCCACAGGGGTGCGGTGACATAGTTGACCAGACTGACGACGGTGCCATTGTCCTTAATCACCGACACGCCACCGCTTGTTGCCACTGCAATAGTCGGCACGGGCAGGCCCGTCGCCGGGTCGATGGGTGCGTCCGGCAGGACTGTCATGGCTACGTCGTTGACGCTGGAATTAACAATGCGCTGCGCTGAAATGCTTGGGTCACTTAAATAATTAACAAACCCAGTTAAGTTTCTTTTATCAATGCCAGCCCTAAACAATATGTCCACACCGCCGCTTGTTTTGCGGCCAGTATCTGCAATGAAGTTCACCCGAAATAGCCCGTTTGTTCCAGTGTTTCCATTCGTGCCGTTTTCAACACCGACAGACATAAGGCCATTTAGGGAAGAAAGCTGTAAGGTTCTTGGAGAATTACCGCCAGTAATTATACCTTGGGTGTATGAAGTTAGGACAGTAAACACCATCCACATAGGCAGCGTAGGATCATCACCATCGTAAATCGTGACATTGTTCGCCTCAGCCACAATTACAGCAACCGCAGGGAAATCACGGCGAGAACCACGGGTGGCAGTGTTCAGTGCCTCATTGTACCAGCTAGTGGCTCGTGTGCGTTTACGCCATGCACCACCGTCTGAGTCCTTGCTGGTGTCGTAAACAAACACATCTACGGCTGTGACAGCTTTGGTGGTTGCGATTGCTTCTAGCCGCGAAACCTCAAGGATCAACCAGCGAGCTGAATCATTGGCAGGGTCCGTGTTGCTAACTCCTCCAACTTTGTCGCGATAGGATTTGAAGTTAGTCGGGGAAACAACACCATCGCCAATCGCGTATGATGTCCCAGCGACCCACAGCACTGCCCCAGAAGCCGCCACCGCTTCATTGCGATACTCAAGGGCCTGGTTTTCGCTTGCCGCTGCTGCCGCCTCGCTGCTTGCCGCTGCCGCCGCGCTTGCTTCACTTTGGTTTTCTTTTGCAGTTACATTTGCGGCTGTTGCGTTTGCTTCTGTCACAAAGGTGGGCAACGCAGCTACGAACGTATCAGCGCGCGTTGAAAACGTAGCCGGGTCCGTCCTGCTTGGCGCTGGTGGTAGCTGTGTGATGCTCATGTCAAGCCCTCAATTTCAAGTGTGGCAAACGCAATGGTTGGCGTTTGCAAGTTTATACGAAAATCTCTTGGAAAACCATAGACCGTGCCGCCGAAGTCAATCTGTTCTTCATTGGTGTAATAAACAGCGGGCTTGGCGCGTAGATCGCTAAGGATGCGACGAACCCTGCGCGATGTAGCAGTTGGAAACGCAAACTCAAAGCTGACTGTATTTGCAAACGCGCGCTCAAGAATAAACGTGCGGCCAAACTCGTCTTTGCTTTTTGTGCTAAAGTCCTCAATCCCAAGCGATGTGCCAGTGGTTGATTTGCCCAATGAATTGTCAACGCCAAGGACAATCTCCCCGATCGCTACTGTACCACTGCCTGTCAATTCAACAGTAACGATTGCCCCATTATAAATTGGCAGGTCAGAAAGAATAACCTCTCGGCGCTGAACGACTGGTGCGTAGAAATAAGTGAACCAATCAATTACGCCAGACGAATCAGAAAGTGGAGCCGTGATTGTTGGCAAGGCACCATCCACAACGTCTGTGATGTCAACAGTGACCGCAGATCCGATTAGGTTTAGCAACGCCAAGCCGCCGTAGTTGCCGTCAACCGTAAAAACGTATTCAATTGACGTGGCCTGCGTGGTCTGCCCTTCGATTGATCCATCAAAAACGCGCCAGCGATTGGTGGCCCCAATGTCCAGCCAAGTTGTTTCGTCGTCCGTTGTCGGATTGGTGCCTGTGCTGTTTTGCAGCGCTTCATAAATGCGGTGCGTGCTAAGAACGATAACCTTGTCGCCAGTAACGTATGCAGTGCCAACATCCCACAAGTCGAAGTCATTTTCTGGCACCGTGCTGGATGTGAGGATCGCATCCGTCATTTCGATTGGGTCAATAACTCTCATGCTGGGCGCTCCGGTGGCAGGCCAATTACATCAAACTCGCGCAGAACGCGGTAAGTTCTATCTGTGTTACGGGCAGTCTGGATACCAAGCTGGCGCTGCTCATCGCGCATGGCAGCCATTTCGCGCCGCAGTTCTTTCAACTCAGACACAACAGGCGCGTTCGAAAGCATCTGCATTGTGTTTGCATTGCTGTGAATTTGGCTTGGCCCCGTGAACTCAAGTTCTGGACCGCGCTCACCCACGATGCGCGCACCGCCCATGTGAGAGCCGCCGGCGGCAAACCTAGGGACGGCTCTAAGCTGTGCATCCAAATATGCCAGTTCTTCCTGCGCGCGGCGGATGTCCGCTTCAAGCGCAATGAATGTGGGATTTGCGCCTCGGATTTCTGGACGACTCCCAATGCCCAAAAATCCCTTTTTGCGAGACTGCAAGACGACTGTGCTAGGGGTGCCTGATATGGCATTCTGCGCGTTTGTCAGTGTTTTCTGAGCCGCAGCCCTTTGCGCCTCCAAACTTGAGACTTGCGATTGGGCTGATAACCTTTGAGACAAAATTAAATCTTGAATTGCCGTCGTCAAATTCATAACACGCCGTGTGTTGTTGGCCGTCTCGCCTGCGATCAGCTTCAGTTCTGAAAGCTGGTTCAGCGCCTCCCGCGCCGCAAACAGCGTGTTTTCGTCGATGTTTTCGTTTGAACCGCCGAGGCTTTCCAGCCGGTCAATCGTGCCGCTGCCGTTGGCGTCAACAGCGTTAAACACAGATCGCAGTTGAGCATCAGTAGCAATATGCCCCAGCCCGCGCTGCAACTCTGCAAACGTCAATTTGCCATCAAGGTTGCTATCTAGAAGATCAAAACCATTTTTGATTACGGATGCAAGACTATTGTTGTTTACGTCTTGCCCGCTAATAATTTTTTCAAATTGGTCAATAACGCCGTCTTGGTTTTTGTCTAGCAAACCAAATATTGCACGCAATTCTTTATCGGTTGCAATATCTCCCAGCCCGCGCTGCAACTCTGCAAACGTCAGCTTGCCATCAAGGTTGCTGTCGATGGTAAAGAACCCATCATTAATTGCTCGCATCATCTTTTGCTGCGTGTCGCTTTGCAGCTTTGTCAGATCGCCAATGCCGCTGCTGATTTCATCAAGCAGATCAATCTGCATTTCCTCAAATGTTGCCACTGCGGGCAATGCCAACAGGCTGGCCGCCGTTTGCGCAATAAAACGGTCCACCTCAAGCCCCGTGCGGGCCTGTGAGCGAGCTTGGTCAATCGCGCTTTGTGCTGACTCAGTGATACGTCCAGAGGCCCCCACATCGCCGCCCTGCGCTAGCGCCAAGTCCTGACGGAACGAAAGCTGTGCCTGACCAGTTATGCCCCGCACAAATTCAACAATACCCCGACCTGCGCTTGCCAGCCCTTCAACGGCACGACGCTGTGCCTCGATAGCTTCTGCCGCATCACCCATTGCCAAGATAAAGCGGCGAAGCTGGCGGTTGACCGGCTCTGTCGCGGCAATCTCACGCTCGCGCAAAGCAACCGTGTCGTTTTGCAGGCGCAGCAATTCAATTTCAAGGTTGGCACGCTCATTAAGGATTGCCCGCGCGGCCTGTTCGCGCTCTTGTTCCATCTGGGCCAGCGTTTGCAACGACTGGATCAGGCCTTGCGTAGCATCTGCATTGGCTTGCAGCCGTGTCGTTATTTCCGCAACGCGCGCGTTATGCTCTTTCTCAACATTTTCCAACGCAGCATTGTTGGCATTAGTTGCCGCCTCAAGTCGCTTGGCTGCACGCTTGGCACCGATAGACGAAAGCAAGGTCAGTCCAGCAACGACAGCGCCGATCACGGGAAGCGCTGCGCCGATAGCCGTGCCAATGCCGACCGCGCCACCGGCCCCAAGCCCGCCGCTAATAGCACCCATCATCGGACTAAAGCCGCCACCAGTCATTAATCCATTCATTGTGACCGATGCGCCGGTACCAATGCTTCCTGCGAAGGAACCTATACTGCCAAGCATACCAGCGCCGCCTGTGGCTGCAGATGCCGCAGTTCCCATCGCGCTTCCGCCCATGCCCAACGACAGCAGAATCTTGTTCTTAATCGCAAAGGAAATCATCTGCTTTATCGTGGAAACAAATATATCATTGATCGACTTCAAGCCGCCAGTAAAGCGGTCAACCATGTTGTCCACGGCCTTGCCGATGCCATCCACGACAAACCCCTGCATGGTGCTAGCGTAGCTTTGCGTTGCTTTCTCTGCGTCTGTCAGTGCTGGGATCAACTTCTCAATTGAGCTTGCTGCGCCAGACGCACCGACGTCTAAATCGTCAAGTTTTTTGGCAAATTCTGCTGCAGCAGCTTCAGCCGCAACGCTTGCGTCTGTAATTGCGTTTGTGCCAGACACAAGCACGGGAACAGTCATCGCAATTTCTTCAGAGGCGTTGTTTCTTTCAGACATTGCTTTAGCCAAAGCAGTTTCCGTCGCAATTAAATTCTGGTTTGCATTGCTTAGAAGCCGTTCTGACCCTAAAATTGCGCCGCGCCGTGACCTGCCGCCGCCGACAACAGCGTTAGCGTCATTTAGCATGGCCCGGCGCTTTTCAACTTCAGCTTTCGCAGCCTCATAGGCGCTGTCAGCCAACTTGACGTTATTATTTGCTAGCGCAATTACTGCGGCACTTGATTTTGGTTCTGCCACCGTTACTTCGTTCAGTGCCTTAGCAAGAGCCAGCGACCCCGCCTCTGCATCATATGAAGCTATTTCCATCTCACCCGCATTGTCGCGAAACAAAAAGAAAGCACTAGCTGCCGCGCCAAGCAAGCCGTATACAATGCCAAGCGGACCGCCAAAAGCAATCAACGCAATCCGCGCCGCTGTGACTATGGACGTGAATATAGTTGTAGCAATGCCTGTTGCAGTCACGCCTGCAGTCAACGCGACAAAGCCCGCAACCAGCGCTGGGATTTGCGTGGCGGCAAGAGTCAAAATTACAACGCCTAGAATTTTTGCATTTTCTGCAACAGCGGTTAGACCGCGAACTAGTCCTGTTATGGATTGGACAACAGCGCGAATTACAGCTGTCAAGCCAGCGTCGCCTAATGCAATTGCCAGGCCTTCTGCCGCAGAAATTACGCCTTTTAAATCGCCGCCCAAGTTGTCGCGCATGGTTGCAGCCATTGTCTTTGCCGCACCGTCTACGCGGTCAAGTTCGTCACCAAACTCGCCAACGCGATTGGCCCCGTCAATAAGAACCAAAGCACCGGAAGCTGCTTCGCGTCCGAACAACGTCATTGCGTCCGCTGTGGAAAGTCCTGCCGCGCCTAGTCGTGCCATCACAACGCTAAGATCGTTTGCGGCGGGGTCAACATCAGCAAGAGTCAAGACAAGGCCCTTGAGCACCTTTTTAGCCTCTGAACCAGGTCCAGCCAAAGACGCCAAGACGCCACGCAAGGCGGTTCCTGCGCGCTCGCCTTGAATACCGGCATCGGACAAAACGCCAATAGCGGCTGCCGTGTCGGAAAGACTCATGTCAAGTGCTTTTGCAATAGGTGCAACGGTAGACATTGCAGACCCAAGCTGCCCGACAGTTGTGTTTGCCCTTGTAGACGCGGCGGCCAGAACGTCGGCAACTTGCGCGGCGTTGTTGGCAGAAATTCCAAACCCCGACATGATGTTTGAAGCGGTGTCAGCCGCTTCAGCCAGGCCCATTTGTGACGCCGTTGCCAAATCTAAAACAGCCGGAATTGCCGCCATGGCCTCCGCTGCATTGAACCCGGCCATGGCCAAAAAGTTAAGGCCGTCTGCGGCTTGGCTTGCGCTGAACTCTGTTGTTGATCCAAGCTCTTTTGCAATGTCGCGCAGGGATTTAAGCTCTGAACCCGTGGCGCGGCTTACAGCTCCAAGCCGGGAAATGCTTGATTCAAAATCAGCAATGATGCGCACCGCGCTGCCAAGCGAAACAAAAGCCCCCAGCGCAGCGCCTGCTGCCAATGCGACAGCATTAAAACTTTTCTTAGCGGACCCGCCAAAGCTCTGAATGTCACGCTCGCCACGCTTTAGAGCAGAGGTGTCAAGACCAACGACAAGGTTTGCAAAGTCTGCCATGTTTTAATCCTTGAAATATTTGCGGCCCACCGGTCAGGGAGGTCCGTTTATTGTGCAGACTTGCGGTCGGCTGGCGGTATTGAAAACGGGCTTGTGCCTTCGTTCATGCCAGAGACAAACGCCTCTGACATTTTGCGCAACAGATTGGCCTCCCAAGGCTCAATGTCAGTCATTGATCACTTGCTCAATTGGCGGAATTGCAAACACGCTTTCACCATCTCGCCGGGCTTTTACAAAGGCTTTCGACATTTGCATAATACCACGAAATTCCCACGGGTCCGACAGGTTTTGCGTAGCCTGGGCATATGCCCAAACTTCAGACCATGATACAGGAATTTCCGCGCCCATGCCAGCCGTTGCGCTGGGTCCAACTTCAAAAAGCGCATCAAGCAAATACTGGCCTTCATTGACAGGCACCATAGGCACCTGCCGCTTTTGCGCGATCAGCTTTTCAACGCGGGTTTCGGTCCAGTGATCGGGCTTGCTATTAAGATGCCCGATCTGTGCCGCCGCAAGTTCAAGCTGACTTAGGCGTTTCCCAAAAAATTGGAACGCTTTGTGGCGTGATTAGCGACCTGCTCAACAAACGAACGCTCGCCCTCAACGCCGTTGATTAGCTGCAAGTTTAGGAACCATTCTACGTCCGCTGGTGCCTTTGCAGGCTTGTCGCCGCGATTGATATTCTTAAACCCGATCACAAGCGGGATTGCTGTCTCAACAAGGCGCTGGTGCATATCCTCTAGGGATGCTTCGTCATCGCCGCTGTCTTTGCCGTCTTTTTTATCCTGCGCCATTTTCAACTTGCGGATTTTGGCAAGCGCTGCCTGCGCCTCACGGCTTTCAGTTCCACGAACAACCACGATGCAAGGCTTGTCGCCGTCAAAGATTGGCTCTGCCGTTGCTGGGTTTTGCAGGTGAAGGTCGCGGCCCTGTTCTGCGGCTGCGCGGCTGTCAAATTTGGTGAAGTCCACTTGTCTATCCTATGTGGCTTGTGTGGCTTAATGGGCAGGGACGACAAGCCACAAGCCGCCCCTGCCCTACTGTCGCTCGACAGATTACGCTGTGACGGTTCCGCGAACAACTGCGCTGTTGCCACGGATCACAAAGGTTTCGCCCTTGTATTCAGAAGACGAACGCGCCCGGTCGCGGACGTTTGCGACAACGCCCATAAAGAACGCCAACTTGCCGTCAGCGTCTTCGATCTTGAACGACTGCGCGGTGTTGGTGCCAGCGGATGCACGGACTAGAATCTGGCCCGCGTCATCACTGATAAAGCCGTAGCTGACAGCAATTTCGCCCAGATCAGACGAACCGTTCACATGCTCAACGCGCCCGATCAACGTATCAATTGTGATGTCGTTTTGCGTGTCACCGACTTCGCCAACATCGACGATGCCTTTGATTTCGACGTGAACCTGTGCTTTGTATCCGGCCTCATCAAAAGTTGCAGGAGAACCCGCGACCATTGAGACCTTCGAGCCAATATACGACGTGCTCATTTGTTTGCCCTTTCGGCTGTGTGGCCTTGGCCACAGTTAAGTTTTGCGCCTGCTTTTGGCCATCGGCCAGCCCAGCAAGCAAGGCACTCATGCAGAGGCTTCGTATTCCGCGCGCACCGGAACGCGCCAATCTGACCCGTCTTTAAAGCCCTGCAAAACTGAAGGAGGATGGATGATAACAACCACCCCACCGACAGAAACATTTAGGCGCAAGCCCATTGGATAGCGTGCCGCCTGCGGTTTGTCCGTCACTGCGTCATTTGTAATTCTTGGTGTGTATTACTTTTTCACGATAGGCTCCGATACTCTATAAAAATGGGTGTTTCCCAACGCTGCTCCTCTTCGCGACCGCTGCGAATGGTGGTGCCAACGATTGTGACCTTTGTCCCGTTGGCTTCCAGAATTTGCGCCCGCGTGAAATAATCAGAAATTGCACCGGCCTGCTTGCGGGTGACAATGTCGTAACCGTCCAGCGTAGAAACCAAGTTAACAATCAAAAAGCCTTGGCGCGTGTAAACTTGATCCGACAAGCCCAGCGGCACGTCATCGTTTCGCAAGTGCTGTATGGTCAGGTGTTCGCCTGCGGGCTTGTCCCCGCCCTTGCGTGGCCATATCGCCGTGTAACCAAGCTCGGCAATCATAACCTCGGCCTGCACATTTAGCGCCTGCGTGATATTGCTATCAATGTCACTCATTGTCTGCCAATCTCCGCGCCAATTCTTTTCACCGTTGATGCAAACTCTTGAACAGTTAGCGTGACCATTCCAGCAGGGGCTTGGCCGCTATATCCCTCTTCCAGCCGCACCGCATATGGCAGGTTGTTAGCAATATAAATGACATCACCAGCCTTTGCCGAGTCTGCCGTGCCCTTGGATTTGGCAACGGTTGCCTCATAAACTGGCCCCTTACTGCCTGCCCGCTCCCCAATGGTTTCTGTGCCTTGATAGCCAACAGTTCCAGATGGAACGGAACCAATAGAGACCTGCCAATTTGAACGAAAGCGCCCCGTATCAACAGGGCTTTTAAAAACAACGCTTTTTAATATTTCCAGAGATACCTTGCGGACAATCTTGTCCATCTTGTCAGCCGTCTTGCGCTGAAACTTGTTTATGTCGTCCTCAAATCTACCCACTTAAATTTATCCTCTGCACACCATGTCATAAAGCGCGGTCTGCCCACCCGATGCCACGCGGCCAAGAATTTTGATTGTCAGTGTGCCACGGTCGCAAATTACTTTGTCGTTAAGCGTGACCTCGATTGATGCAGGCTCTACAATTACTTGGAAGTCACCGGCTCGGATGTTGGTGCCGTCTATGCGCCGCTCGGCAATCTCAAAGACCGCCATGCGCACAGACACCGGCGCAGGTGTAACGCCCGCAGTGCCGCCTGTTGGGTCTGAAGGCCCGCCGCCAGATGCCTGTGGCGTCGGCTGCTGAATGGTCCCTGTCTGGATTGCGTCAGGCTGTTTAGCTGCCAGCTTGGCAAACGCCGCTGTGACTTGGCTTGCAATGGTAGCCATTAGCCGCGCCTCATGCTGACCATGCCGGGACCGCCCCGGATGTACCCAAGCAACAGGCCATCAACTGCAACAATGCGGGGCTTGCCAGTCGGCAATGTCTCGCTGTCAATTGTGATTGGACCGACCTTGATGCTTTCGCTTGTGCTGCTGTTAACAATCGTTGCAAACGGCTCAATGCCGCCCTGCAAAATGTATGCCACTTCAAACTGCGCATAAATAATCTTTTGGGGAATTGAGTCAGGGTTTACCGGCCAGTCGTTTACAAGGTCATTAACCAAGCGCGGCCATGCTAGTTGCTGAAACTGGTATTGCTGCGAGCCGATAAACATATACTTGCGATCAAGAAATTTTGCCGCCTTGCGCAAGTTTATTTCGTTCGACGCTTCTGTCGCTTCTAAAGTAAAGCCCTGATCAATTGCATAGGAATCATAACCCGCAAGCGTGCCGTAGCTGTCAGCGGTCACGCCGCCGATGGTGGTATCAAGTGCCATTGCAGCGCCCCTTGTTTGTCAGAATAACCTTTATGAAGGGGCGAACCGAAGCCCGCCCCTCTGTAAAAATTAGCCTTGCAGCGTGGCGACAAAATCGCCTTTCCAGACCTTCGCACCGTAGAAAGTGGTGATGTCCAGCATCGACTTGCCGTAGCCTTTGTACATCGCCATCTCATAGACCAGACCAGAAAACGGGTCTTGCACGGTCAGCCGGTCAGCGGCCATGTCGCCGCCTTGTGGCATGGCAGGCGGGCGCACAACCAGCTCGGCAGCCGCGCGGTGAAACGCGAAGTTGCCGACGTAGCTGTTGCCGACTGTGATTGCGTTGTTGTCGGTAATCGCCACGCGAATGCCGGGGCCTTGGATAGTCAAGTTGCCAGCCGTGCCGACGAAGCCAATGGCAACGACATACTTGTTTGCAGAGTCAGCTGCAAAAGTAATAACATCGCCAGCTTTGTAGCCGGTCGCGCCTGCGGTCACGGTGTCAACCGCAATAGTGGTATCGCCAACTGCCAACGCGCCGTTGGTTAGACCATTTGTGGCTGTGCCTTTGACGTGCGACACGA
>Ga0222634_1000538_pt1 | contig 17110 bp, 18 predicted proteins | sample AntAcemetageno50_FD_179807 | JGI IMG/M metagenome (GOLD analysis project Ga0222634, IMG submission 179807) | Saline water microbial communities from Ace Lake, Antarctica - #50 | ecosystem: Environmental > Aquatic > Non-marine Saline and Alkaline > Saline | place: Antarctica: Ace Lake | collected...
AAAGAGCTTAATAAAGAGCTGAAGAATGATGATAAAGAAAAAGAAGAAAAGATTCGCACAGAAATTGGATTAGAAGAATAAGGTAATTTTATACTATATAGGTTCGAACCCTCCTTAGCCCTGCGAGCTTTTGAAAAACCCTTACACGATAAGGGTTTTTTATATGAGGAGGACAGGGGTGAGAGTATGGTGTATACTTTTTTACATGAAAAATGTACATAATAAAGTACTTAACTTAATCAAAGATAAGTCAGGGTGTTGTGTTGAGTTGATAAATGGTTATAAAAAAATTATCTGGTATCCCAAATTGAAGTCTCGAGTCAGTAAACAACCATTTGCAGGGCGTCATTTTAAAAAGATAAAACAATATATCTTTGTTAGAGTGCTTAAAGGAGATGTCCTTCTTAAGGAAGATGTTTTTAGTTACCCGTCAGATACTCACAAGGCAATTGATTTTTTTCTTGAAGATATTGAAATTGAAGATATAAAAGAGTTATAAAAGTGCTATAATTTTAATATGATTAAAGAAAACTTTAAAACTACAGGAGTTGTATTGACAATTATTATTATTTTAATATTAGCTTATTTTATTTTAAAAGATAAGGAAGAAGATGAGTTAATTAAGGATGTTAAGAATTTTGTTGAAGAAGTTGAAGTTCTAGAAGTTGGCGAACAAGACTTCTACGAGACTTCATATCAAGACAGTAATTAACCTTTTGAGTAAGTATGCAAAATGATATACATATCAAACATGAGACCCATAAAAATATTTGGCTGCGCTTTATCTTTATAGTACTGCTTTTTGTTGGATATTTTGTATTTATATCTTTTAAATATGGAGCAGGACAAGGGTTACTTATTACCTGGATTACATGGTCAGTATTTGTCTTGTCGACACCGCTTGCTGATGCTGGTTTTATAATTGATTTCCCTGTAAGGCTGCTCTTTAAATTTAAAATGTTTATTTCAGAAATATTTGTATGGCTTATAGCTATTATATTAAATATCTATGCATATTTTGCAGTACCAGAGATATACTCAACAACAAAAATATTAACTGTATTTAAACATATACTAGACCAGCCATTTCCATTTTGGACAGTGTTCCTTATTTCAGGATTGGGTACATTTTTATCAGTGAAATTTGGTGATGAATTGGTAGACGTTATGAAACACAAAGATTGTAGTTATAGCAAGAAGCATAAGCTTAAGTGGCGCTTAATTGCATTTGTATCAATTTTCATAATAATTTTTATCATATATGATTTTTTACTTAAGAATCTAGGAATAAATTTAAATTTTTAGCATAGTGTGTTTAGCCTACCACTTAATTCATAGGTGTAATTTTTCAATCTGTGTACCCCCCCCACTTTTTTTACACCAAAGATAGTAAGTGATTGATTTCTTTAGCTGTTATTTCTATATTTCCTATAGCCTCAGGCCAATTAAAAGTTCGAAAGTCGTCCTGCCAAGCGAGCTTTTGAAAAACCCTTACACGATAAGGGTTTTTTATATGAGTCTGGTATACTTTTGATATGAATAAAATACTTAAATACACTCTTATCGTTTTGGGAGTTTTAGCCATAGTAGTTATTATTTTAATTAAACTTACTTTTGGACGTAGTCTTGTTGGAACAATATCTGAGGAAGATACTGACTTTATGTTAAGTCAATCAACCCTTCATACACCTAGTCCATATTTGATTTCTACTGATGCTTCACAAGATCCAATCCTACTATCCCCCTACATTGCAGGAGCAGGCCCGTATGATATTGGAAAGTATTTAAGTAAATACTCATGTACCTCAGAAACATCTGACTATGACAGTAATTTTGGAGGTTATTATATACGTGAGTTTGAGAAGATTATTAATGAAAGAGTATACTGTATGCATATTAAAGAAAACATGTTCGGTGCAGGAGAAAAAGAGACTAGGTATACATATACTACAGATTCTTTAGATGGTTCTGGTCCAAGGACGGCTACTTTTTTGTTAAGATTTTCAAATTGCGCCCTTGAAGAAGAAATAGATGAGTGTGATGCTATACAATCTAATTTTTATAATTCAGTGGATGATTTTGTAGACAGTTTGTTCTAATTAACTAAACAGGTTCGAACCCTCCTTAACCCTGCGAGCTTTTGAAAAACCCTTATACGATAAGGGTTTTTTATATGATGAGGACAGGGGTTCGAACGTGATATACTTTTGTTATGTCAAAGCTACCAGAAGATAAAAAGCCAGTATACGATGAGACTATAAAAGTTTATGACCAACTTGGAGAGAAGTACTTTGAAGATAGTCTCTTAATATTTCCTCCGAACAGGGATGAGTTTGCAAATCTTATTTCCTCAAATGGAAATGTTTTAGATGTTGGATGTGGCGGAGGACGAGATGTAAAGTATTTTGCAGAGAAGGGTTTTAAGGTTACAGGAATAGACTTGTCTTCAGTAATGATTGATTACGCAAAGAAGTTAGTTCCAGATGCAGAATTTCATGTTATGGACGTAACCAACATTAAGTTACCTGAAGATAATTATGATGCTATATGGGCTCAGGCAGTATTGCTTCATCTTGAAAGAAATGATGTTCTTGATGTTTTAAAGAAATTTCATAAATTATTAAAATCTGGAGGCATAATGCATACTTATGTAAAACAGGGTTCTGGGACAGACTTAGTTAAAGAGAAATTATCAAATTTCCAAGAACGTTTCTATACATATTTTTCTGTTACTGAAATGGAGCAATTCATTATAGATGCAGGCTTTTCAATCACAAGGTCTGTTGTTGACGAAGACCCTGGGGGTAGAAAAGACGTACAGTGGATATCGATTGATTGTAAGAAAGAATAGTAGTTATTTCAATATACAGGTTCGAACGTCCTCAACAGCTCGGAGCTTTTGAAAAACCCTTATACGATAAGGGTTTTTTATATGAGAAGGACAAGGGCTCGAACGTGATATACTCAAATTATGAAAATATTAACTTGGGATGTTTATGAAGTTACTACTGAAGAGAGTTCTATTAAAGGAGTCATGCTGAGAGGACGAATTAGGAAGTTCTCACTTGAGAATAATATTAACTTACTAACAGAGAATGCTTCTGACCTAGAAAATACGGTGAGGTTTGCAATTCTACATAGTGAAAATCCTGCTGAGTTGATAAGCTTTATTAAAGGTATGGTATCAGACTCCGAAGTTTCTATGATGATAGAAAATTTACCTAACCCAGTATTATCAAAGATGAAGGTAAATAAAGAGGAGCGCTATACTATATAGGTTTGAACCCTCCTAAGCCCTGCGAGCTTTTGAAAAACCCTTACACGATAAGGGTTTTTTATATGAGGAGGACAGGGGTGAGAGGGTTTGGTATACTTATTCTTACGTATGGAACAAAAAGTAAAAGTAAATAAGAAGATAAAGGGGTTATACTCTAACAATGCGATGCGTCTTAGCGCCTTCCTTGGAGGTCCCTTCGTTGCTGGTTTTATGGCTGGAGAAAACTATAAAGAAATGGGGTTCGCAAAAAAGTCACGTCTCGTAAAGTGGCTAGGAGTAGGTTTTACTGCTTTAGTTTTTATATTACCCAACTTGCTTACATCGCTTAACGCCGTTCCTTCAGGTGGAGATCTGAGAGGTATAGGATTTCTTGGTGCTCTAATTGGACTAGTTCTGATAAATTTTCAAGCAAAAGATGTCAAACAACAACTAGAATCTGGTACAAAAAAAAGAATAGGTTGGCCAACCATCTGTATAGTTTTTGTTCTTGGGTATATTGGGCTAGTTGTTTTAAGTACGATAGTTTAATAAACAGGTTCGAACCCTCCTAAGCCCTGCGAGCTTTTGAAAAACCCTTATACGATAAGGGTTTTTTATATGAGGAGGACAGGGGTGAGAGGGTTTGGTATACTTTTAATATGGAAAATTTCCCAACACCAAAATCAGAAGCAGATATAAAAAAGCAGCTTCAAATAGCGGAAGATCAACTTGGAACGCGTTTAGATATAAATGGAGCATCTAACATTAAAGAAATTGGTCAGCTCAAAGAGAAATATCCCGAGAGATACAATGTGTATTTAAAATTATTGCGCTCTAATAAGAATCGAGAGAACCCTGAAATTAGTGATGCATATCAATGGATTTCTATCCTCAATAATCTTGATGATTATATTATTAATCATAATAAAAATATTGAGTCTCGTATATTAAGAGGTAGGCAGGCGAATGTTTTTGAAGACATAAAAGATTCTTTGGAAAAAGGGAAAAAGGAAGGCTATATAAAACTCCCAACGGGTACAGGTAAAACCGTTTTGTTTTCTCAGGTAGTAGAGTCAATTGGTTGTAAGTCTCTAATAGTAGTTCCGTCGAAAGTTCTTGTATCTCAGACTGGTGAAAGACTCGAAGAATTCACAGATATGGAATTTGGCAAATATTATCAAGACCAAAAAGATATATCAAAAAACGTGACAGTTACTACGTATAGCTCTCTTGTTTTAGGAATTGAATCAGGGACAATTAAACCAGAAGATTATGGTCTTTTGGTTTTAGATGAGACACACAAAGCCTTAGGTGAAAAGACAGTAAAAGCTATAGAGAAGTTCAACGGTATCAAACTTGGTTTCACTGCAACTCCTGAGTATTCTTCCAACAAACGTGTTGGTGATATCCTTGAAAATGAGATCCATAGCATGTCTATCGTTGAGGGCATACAAGAGGGATTAATTAATCGATTCAAGTCAATTTTTGCATATACGACGACCGATCTTTCTTCTGTGCCAATTGATAGAAATCAGGATTATAATCGAAAGGATCTTGAAAATGCTATTAATAATAAAGCTCGAAATCTTTCCGCTGTTGAGCTGTATAAGAAAATGTTTAATAATGATACTGCTGTTGCGTATTGTGGTGGTGTGAAACACGCAACAGATTTAGCCAAACTATTTAACGAAAGAGGAGTTTCAGCTGAGGTTGTTTCGGGTACAACATCTCCTGATGAGCGGAAAAAAATATTTGAAAAGTTTCACTCAGGTGAAATAAAAATATTATGCAATGCGAGATTGCTAATTGAAGGTTTTGATGAACCTCGTGCCAGTGTTGCTCTTAATTTACACCCAACACTTTCAAAAGTAGACGCTGAACAGCGTGGTGGTAGGGTACTGCGTCTTGATAAAGATAATCCAGATAAATGGGCATATATTGTTGATTTTATCGACGAAAACTCAAAGGAGCCTTCCGTCACTTTTCCTGAGATTGCTAGACAGAGTCAAGTTGTTCCAATGAAAAAAGAAGAAGATAATACTAAGACAGATAAGGAAGGGGGTGATAACAATAAAATATCTACGAATGAATTGCCAGAGATAGACGGGCTGAGGGTTGTTGTTGACGCAGAAGAAGTACTAGAAATTGCTAAAGAAGGGCAAAAACTTCGAGAGAGTCTTGTTTTAGCTGAAGCACCAGAAGGATGGATGAATGCTAATGAAATTCATTTAAAGTATGGTTTTAATTACGGTAGAATTCAGAAGGAGGCTGATGTATATAGAACAGAACGTGCAAATTGGCTTGGAGATTACAAAGGTATTACAGGAAGTGCTGAATATTATCATCCAAATTTAATTAGAGAAGTTGTAGAAAAATTAAAATTAGAAGCAACTTTTGAAAAAGCTCCCGATGGATGGTCGACTATTCGTGCTTTAAGGAGTGAGGTTGGTGGAAGTATTAAAACCGTAACAAGCACATTAGAGAAGTATAGAGAGTCACACAAGGAGTCTTTTAAGACATACAAAACAAAAACACACCTTATTAAAGAGCATATCGGCCCCGAAGTTGTAAGACTAGTTTCGGCAGAATTAAAAAATGAAAAAGCTCCTAATGGATGGTTGACTGCAAGTATTTTGCGTAGACAGCTTGGTAATTCAGATCGTACAATCAGAGTATTTGCAGAAAAATATAGAAAAACCCATCAGGAATGGTTTGAAGATTATAAGGTGCGTTCTAAAGATATTGAACATTACCATCCAGACCTTGTGTTACTAATAAAAGATAAATTTAAAGAAAATAAAATAACAGAAACTGCACCAGAAGGATGGCAGACAATCAGCACTCTTACTAAAAATAAAGGGTACGCATATGAAACAATAGAGAAGATCGCTGAAAGATTTCAGGATTCAAAACCTGAGTGGTTTGCTGATTATAAGGCACGAACAAAAATTGCTAAACACTATCACCCAGACCTTATAAAAAAGATTCATAAATATTATGAAGAAAAAAATGCTATACCACCAGCTCCTAATGATTGGTTTAACTCTTATAATCTCGCCCTACAGGTTGGTAGAGACACCTTAGTTATTAAGGACTTAGCTGAGCCTTATAGAGAGAAGCACTCTGAATGGTTTAAAGATTTTAAATCAAATAAATATCAAGTTGCCGAATACTATCATCCTGACCTTGTTAATATTATTTTGTCTAACTTCAATAAATAGGTTCTAACCACCCTTAACCCTGCGAGCTTTTGAAAAACCCTTACACGATATCTACGTCACTTTCTGGCAAGAAAAGATCCTCAACACTATTTATGTCATATTTTTCAAGTATTTTTATAACTTTTGGATCTAGCTCTACATTGTTAACCATAGCTAAGGGTCCTTTAAGTTCTTCAAATTTCTTTAATTTTTGATAAATAGACTCTTTCCATATTTTTAAGTCTTCGGTCTTCTTTCTTTTTACGTTATCAGGATGAATACGGCCATACATCATGTTGTCATCAATTTGTCGAGCGATATCTTCTGGGTCTACATTATAACGATTTAAGTCTTTGAATCGGTCTTTAATTTTACCGATAAAATCAGTAGGTCGATCTTTTTCAGCTTCATTAATATTTTTTAGATTTTCCAATTCACGAACAGTGTTTCCTAGCTGAAGATCAATGCTGTGCCTGTCAGGGATTCCTATTTCATCTAGCATCGCGTTTTTTAGATCAATAAACTGTTCAACAGACTTATTTTGAGGAATTTCCTTACTGTTATTTGGTTGTTGTACTGTAGCTTCATTAGTTTCCATATGTTTAATTATACATAAATAGCTTATAAACAAAAAGCTCTTGAAATTGATTAGCTTAGAGATATATTAGGCTCACAGACAGTGAATACAAATAGAGTATTGACAATACATGAGAACATGATATAATACTGAAAACATTCACAAATGTTGAATTGGTTATAAAAGGGGTTTTTGACTCTTTTTATAACCAATTCAATACATCATGAAAACAATCATCTTCAAAATCTTCAAAAAACTAGAGTTCGCGGTATCCTTTTTGGTGTACTGCTCAGTCAGTTTTGCAAGTGCTATTGTGTTTGAACTGTACGGTTCGAACAATGGCATGTTTGAAAACTTTATCTCCAAGCTTAGTCTTGATTGGAGCCTGCTCGGAATATTTGAGCAACCGCGGTTTGCTATTGCATATACGTTTACGCTTACTATTCTGTGGCTTCTAAGCACTTACCTTAATCCGTTCAGGGTTCTGACAAAGAACCAAGGGAAAGAGGCCGGTCTTATGGCTTTGTCATTTCCGTTGATTACACTCATTGTATCAATGAGCTTAAAATTAAGTGGAACAATGCTTGAAAACAGCTATCTGTTAGCGGTAACTATAGCGACACCATTGTTGTTAGGGTATCTCGGAGGAATGGCACAATATGCAATTCAGAGAATTGTAGTTGTACTATTTGCACTATTATTACTAGGTGGACTTTTGTCTCATGCAGTAAGTGTGCACACCACCGAATATTACCTACTACCAATTACTGTTGTTTCGATGGTTTTGTTGCCAGTACTGTCATTCCTTGGTTTTTATCAGAGATACGGTTCATGGTGGATGAAGTTTTCACGAGATCCATATTAGGATCAAAATAAAACTCAGTAAATACTGGGAAACCCATGCAACGTTTGCAAGGGTTTTCTTTTTGATTTTTTTATAGTGTATAAAATAAAATGGGACACTATTAATATAGTGTCCCATTCAATGTATAAGTAAGACTTTAAAAGTCTTATCATAAAGATGTCATGATCTTAATTCTGTCGTTCTATACCCATTCCGAGCAGTGACTTCTCGAGTTCAGCTATATGCGCAGCTTCTTCAGGAATGTCACCCCATAGCGTATTCGGAAACACAAGAACCATTTTTTCTGTTACCAGACAAAGGTATGGATCTTTTAATGCTGGAACAAAGAATGATATGCCTTGATATTCAATACCGATAGCTTTATCATGAGCTACCAACATTGGTTGATAACCAAGTTTCTTGCCGTGACTTATGATTTTCCCGATTAAGTTGTTGGTCTCAGTACTTCGTTCAGGAAATGAAATATTAAATTCAAGCCATGAATAACGACCTTCTTTCTTTTCGTAATCTTTTGAGTTAGGAAAAAGATTTGCAAGTAGCGTATCGTTCAATGATCTTTTTTTAATGATTTCACCATACTTTCGTTCAGTGTACCTTTTAAGTGATCCTGTGAACATGCTTTGACTTGTCATAGTAATAACAAAAGACATAATAAGGGAAGCAACCATCCATAAAGCGCATGTCCAGAACAGATTCCACCAATGGGAGACCGATTGAAATAGGTACCCTATTTCCCTTTGAAAGTCCTTGTTTTGCAAGGGCTTTTTTAGGTTCGAACCAATCTTTTTTATCCTTTATTACTTCATATGTTTCTCTAATATGCGTTCTACTGGCGAATATGTCTGCCAAAATGATGGTAGAGGCCCGTGCCAGGAGGAGTATGTAGAAGATATGCGAAATTTGAATATACCAGATTGGGCTAAGTTTATAAGAGGTAATAGCTTATTATTAATTATTGGACTAGGTATCTTAGGGGGAGTGTTAAGTATAAAGGAAGAAGATGATTAGGAAATCTTAACCCTCTGAGCTTTTGAAAAACCCTTACCCTATAAGGGTTTTTATATAAGGAGGACAAGATTAAGAGTATTTGGTATACTTTATATATGAAAATAACTGAAGAAAATAAAATTAAGTATTCTATTACTATCATCATAATTGCTTGTGTTACTATTGTTGGCTTTTTACTAAGCGATAAGGGTAAAGATAGTAAAGCAGGGGATAATGTCGCTGACGTAGTCAACTCATTTCCTGGTGTAGATATTTCTTCATCTAAAGAAATTACATGTAAATATAATCAAACAGTTGGAGCTTCCTACTCAAGCGAAGAAATAGCTCACTATCTTCCTTTTGCAGAAACAAATCCTATTATTTCTACATTTTCAGAACTTAATGACCCTGAATTTAGTGTATTAAGCTCTATTGACGCTACTCAAACAATTACAACGTATCCGTTGGTAAAATTAGTAGATGATGAGAGCAAATACATCTTTCTTGATAGTAGTGACTCTTCGTACCTAACAACTCACACTATCTATAAGAATACAGGTATTTCTACCTATACAAAGAACACTGATTTCTTTGGGGTTGCACAGTCAGTAACTTCTGCGATGGGAACTTGTGTTGGTTATTAATTAATTCATAAATTAGATTATGTCAAAAAATATAAATATATTAATAATTTTAGCTTCAGTATTAATTGGCTTAGTGCTTATTTTACTTTTTAAGTCGTCAAAAGTAACTCAAGATATCATAAGGGTTTAATATATGATATAATTTCTTTACTTATGAATACATCAAGGTTACCCAAAATAGGATTTTTCCTCTTTTTTCTTCTCTTTATTTATTTTTTTGTTGATATAACTACAGCTGACGCATGGCTTGATGGTTATTCTAATAGAAAGATTATTACTATAGACGCAGCAAATATTGATGAGGCTCTCACTGATTTTCCTGTCTATGTTGACATAAGCAATGACACAGACATTGGAGTAAAAATGCAAGATACCTCTAATTATTATGATATCAGATTTACTGATACTGATGATAATATATTGCCTTATGAAGAAGAAAATATGTCCATATCGAGCGGGTCTGCAACAGGTAGTTACTGGGTTCAGTCTGACCTTTCGTCGACCACAGGTGGAACTCTGTATGTTTACTACGGGAAAACTGGAGATACAGATGGAAGCTCTGCCACATCTGTATGGAACAGTGGGTTTAAAGCAGTTTGGCACCTTGGCGAAGGTGATAGTACAGATGCAGATTTCTACAAAGACTCAACAAGCAATAACAATGATGGTACTTTATCTGACAGTAATGGTGATGTTACGGCAACGTCAACGCAGACTGGAACAGGTCTAAACTTTGTCGGCACGACGAATGATCGCGTAAATGTTGGTAATAACAGTAGTCTTAATGTGACCAGTACGTACTCTTTGTCTGGTTGGGTTAATTTGGATTCATATGATTCTTCAGGTTATGCTTTTTTAATAGCAAAGGATGATTATCCAGATGGCGGAAGTTATGATTTAGGTTTAAAGAGCGACAAGCCATATACTGCCATTAATACTAATCCGACAGGTACAAGTTGGAGCACACACACTGTAGGCGATGTGTTACCACTTAACTCATGGCATTACTTAACTGCAGTTAGAAATAGCGACAATACACTTGATTATTATGTTGATGGCGCTCTTGATGAGACATTCACTGGTGTAACTACTCCTGCGGTATCTACCGTAGATGTGACTCTTGGTTTACGTAGCGCAGATGGCTTACAGCTACATGGAACTTTGGATGAGTTGCGCATAGAGAGCGTATCTAGAGAAGCTGAATGGATCAAGTTTACATACAACAATATCAATGAGAGTGACAACGAGTTATCCTTTGGCTCAGAGCAAGAAAATGTCACTCCGACTGTTTCAACCTTGTCTCCTGTTGATAGTGCAACAGGAGTTGCGGTTAATACCAGTCTAGTAATTACTTTTGATGAAATAGTAGATGCTGAATCTGGAAATATCACGTTAATGAAATCTTCTGACGACAGTACTATAGAAACTTTTGACGTCACCACTGACATTAGTGGTTCTGGTTCAACAGAAATCACTATAAACCCAGCCAGTAACTTGGCAAACGGTATTGAATATTACATACAAATAGATGCAACGGCGTTTGATGACTTGTCAGGAAACAGTTATGCAGGTATTACTAATACTACGACATGGAATTTTACAACTGTTGCATCACCGGCGTCTTCGTCGAGTACGGGTGTACATTACGGGTGTAAAGATAAAAATGCGATAAATTATGAATATTTTTCTGCACATAAAAAAGAGTTGTGCGAATATGACACAGAGGAAGAGTTAGTAATAATAGGATTTGAAAAAAAAGGTTCAATTGAAAAATCTGTTGATTCTGTACCAATAAGATCTACTGACAATGTAGTTGAGTCAGATTTTAATCTCAGTATATTGAATGGTCACTGGTTGATGAGGGGCGACAAGAATGAGCTAGTAAGTCTTTTACAGAAGCAGTTAAACTTTTATGGAGCACAAATAGCTGTGGATGGATATTTTTGGACAGAAACTGAAACTGCGGTACATAAATTTCAAGAACAAAACAACTTGCAAGCTGATGGGATTGTGGGTCCACAGACTTTTAGCGCATTAAGATAAAAGATAGGTTCTAACTCTTCTAAGCCTTGCGAGCAATAGGTGGTATTGCATACCACTATATTAAACCCTTTATCATAGGGTTTTTTTATATGAGGAGGACAGGGGTTCGAACCTTTATGAGGTAAGATTGACAATCTATATTGCTTATGTTTTTATAAGAGAAACTTAAAATAACTAGAAAATCTATTATGGAAGATTCAAACCTAATACCGATAAATGATTTACCATTTACAAAAAATTTACGGCTTAGAATACTACATACTCTTAGAGATATGCATTTTATAGAACCTAATATTAACATTAAGATAAGTACACTTGGTGATATATTAAAATATAAAATATCCGATTTTGAAAAACACCGACTTTTTGGAGAAAAATCAAAAAAAGAACTTAATCGTGTACTCGCTATGTATAGTAAAAGTTTAGAAGATTAAGAATTCTGTAAGACCAACTGGGACCCTTTATGTAAGAGGGTTCTTTTTATTTACACAAAACAGGTTCGAACCCTCCTTATCCTTGTTTTGCTCTTCCAATTCAGAACCCACCCATTGTAAAAAACCCTTTGACATTTTTACCTTATCAAACTCTGCAATGAGATATTTTTCAAGTTCTGAAAGAGTAACAGAAGCTTTCGAACATGTCCCTCTTTTATCAATGCAATGGTAGTATGTCCTATCAACCCTTGAAGGTTTCTCCATCTTAGAGATAGCCATCTTACACTTTGGGCATGCTATGACATGGGTACAGGAAAACTTGTGTTTGCATCCAGTACAAATGATTTGTTGTTTTCGTTGTGCTGTTACACGTCCATTGCACCTTCCGCACGACATCATTGCCTTGTAAGGATATTCGTAATTACGAACTCGCGTTTTTACCGATTGGCTTCTAATTATTGCTTGAACTTTCTGATACGTTGAATTAGATATAACTGTCTTATGGTTACCCTTCATTCGAACTGGTTCTCCGTTCTCATCATTCCAATGGAAATATCCAGCGTAGAACTCATTTCTTATCATATTGTTAATGGCATTAAAGAGGTTAGCTGGGGTAAGACACGAAATCTCTCAATTGCTGTTGCTGTAATTACCGCAACTCTTACCGCTACATTAACTGCCATGTTTCCATATATTTTAAACTGTTTATAGTAACAAGGTTGTCCCGCTTAGACTTTTCAATAAAAGGTGGTACTATTTAAATAAGATAATCGAAGTTGCACCTAATCACAAATCATGAAAACGAAACGATTTCTTGAACAAGATTGCATGCGTATCGAAACGGATGACTGTGTTCGCACAGAAACCATGGATAACGCACGCTGCGAAGAAGACGATTGCATTTGAATAATGCAACTGTCTATCATTTAAAGGCTTCTCCCAATAATTACGGAGGAGCTCTTTTTTTATAGCAAATAAGTTCGAATAGCTCTAAGTTTAGCCCTGCGAGCCATCAAAAAGACCTTTGTTTTCAAAGGTCTTTTTGTATACCTCAACAGGACTCATAACTCTGGTATACTATCTCCATGGAATTTAGAGGACAAGAGAGTTTTCGCTCAAAAAAAGAACTAAGCCCGCAAGATGAAGAAAAGATTGCCTTACTTGAGACTCTTAACGAAGAGCTTATTTTGCAAATACAAATGGATAAAAATGAACGCAAAAATATGTCTGATGAATATGTTCTTTCTCAAGATAAGTTTGATGAAATAGTTAATGAATTGAAGCAGCGCGAGAAGTTTCTTCGAGGAATAAAAGGATATGTAGAGAAAGGAGGTAAGATTACGGACTGGAGTGCTTTTGTTGATATGGAAGGTCTAAGTCAATTACGAGATGAAGATGAGCCAGCTTATAGAAAATTCTGCGAAGAGGTTGAGTGTGAGATTTTGAAAGAACTGGAACCTATTACTAGAAAAAGAGTAGAGGTTATTATGGCTCGCATGGAGGAAATTAGTGACAAAATATGCACAACAGACCAGGGTGGTTCCGACACAATGAAAGAAGGGCACGATAACGATTCTATTTATTATCTTTATAAAATGTCTGATGGCACCTATCTGTCTCAAAGGCTTAAACGAAATAATATCGGTAAAGGTCTCGCTGGTGTAATTAATCCAGTTGCAAATATAATAACTTTTACAGGACGAGACGTTCATACAGGAAATTTAGCAGAGGGTAAATATGATACAAGTCAGATATCTTTGGAACCAAAAGAAGGATTTTATGTTACTGAATACTTTTTAGACCAAAAGCCTAGTATGAAAACAGATTTTGATAAGTTTGACTTGCAATCATTGGTTGCAAAAAGTGACAATAATGTGTCAGTTAATGAGAGCTTAAATGATGACCACCCTCGCATAAGATATATTCACGAAGGAGATAAGGTGAATAATGTTACTGAGTAGTCATGGTCATGATGCCGATGTTGTTGAAGACATCTATTTCATCTTTAGTCTTCTTCCAATTCAAAGTTCTGAACTTGTCCAGTATGGGGAGCTTTTGAAAAACCCTTATACGATAAGGGTTTTTTATATGAGGAGGACAGGGATGAGAGGGTTTGGTATACTTTTGTTTATGTTTTATAAGAAAACTTATCTAGATAAATCTAATACTCACGGAATAGGATTGTTTGCTGGTGAGGAAATAAAGAAAGAAGATATTATTTGGATGCCAACAAAAGAATTTATATCACTTTTTTCTCAAGAGGAACTTGATGCCTTAGACTCCTCAGACAAACAAATGGTGCAACATTACGGTTATTTTCATAAAGAAAATAATGAGTGGCATTTCGCAGGAGACAATAGTAGATTTATAAACCACTCTACAGAGTCTAATATAATTAGGACAGACAACACAGATGGTGTTCGAGCTGTTCGTGACATTGATACAGGAGAGGAGCTTTTGCAAAACTACTCAGATTTTGAAGATTTGAGACCCAGCATTTAATTAATATAAGTTCGAACCCTCCTTAACCCTGCGAGCAATAGGTGGTATTGCATACTAATATATTAAACCCTTTATCATAAGGGTTTTTTATATTTACCTCATACTTAAAAAAAGATATAATAGTAAAAGTAAAAATAAATTAAAATAAATTATGTCTATCACTCAAAAATCACTTATCAAGTCACTCATCATAACCACACTAGCTTTCTCAGCTTTTTTCTTTGCAAGTAATGCTTTTGCTGCAATTATCGCTGTTGACTCTAATACGGGAGACGCTACAGCAGACGGGGAATGTAACCTAGAAGAAGCAATTGCAAGTGTAAATGCTGCTGCTAACATAGGAGACTGTGCTGCTGTTATTGCTGAACCGTACGGTACAAATGATACTATTGTTTTTACTATTGGCTTAACAGATGATACTCAGATTATTACTGGCTCTGATTCTAGTTATGATATTACTGCACCTATTACTATTGATGGGCTTACTCAAGGTAGCGACGCCTCTTGTGGAATAGAAGAAGATTTGTCTGATCGTGATTTAGACGTTGAATTGCAAGGAATAGAACTTCGTTTCCAAGCAGGCTCAGACGGTTCATCTATACAAGGGTTAAGTATTCTAGGAATGGATGATAGAAATGCTATTACAATTGAAGATACTGATGGTTTTGATCTAACCTGTTCAAATATTGGTATTGATGCAAGTGGAACCTCAGCTAATGTGACACGTCATAGTCTTGTCGGCACTCACGACTCAGACAATGTAACGATTGGTAGTGCAGGTCTTGAAATTGCGACAACTAACATTTTTGCAGGGGGAAATAGTGATCCTAATCGAGAGGCTTTGATTATAACAAACGTGAATGATTTCTCTGTATACGGAAACTGGTTTGGAAAAGGGATTGGTCCAAGTTTCAACGAATTTCCAGCAGAAGCTGAGTTTGTTGACATCTATTGTCCTACTGTATGTGGTCCTGGCGATGATTACAGTACTAATGTGATTATTGAAGGTAACGACTTTACTGGTGATGACGTAATGGGAACGGGAATACAGTTGAATGGTATAGAGGGCTTGCTGGTTAAAGATAATCTTTTCGAAGGTATATTTGGAGCTGGCCTGAGTGTTAAAGAGTCATTAAATGCTGAGATTTTAGATAATAATATTATAAACGGCTCTGGGTCAGGTATGAATATACAACTCTCAGACAATGTAGTAATTAAAGGAAACAATATCGGAGTAGACGAAACAGGGCTAGTTAGTGCCAGTATAGGTTATGAGCTAACTGAAGGCAGACGTAATGTCGGGATTGTTTTGCTGGGTTCAACAAATGTAACTATCGGAGGTGACCAGTCTGCAGATCGAAACATTATTTCAGGTAACGATAGTGAAAACTTCTCACATTCAATTGCTGTGTATCCTGATCTTACAGGAAGTTTTACCCCCTCAGAAAATGTCACCATCCAAGGAAACTACATCGGTGTAGCAGCTGATGGTGTAACACCTCTATCAAACAGTAATGCAATCGGTATAGTTGCTTCTAGTGAAGATATATTAATTGGAGGATTAAATGAGAGTGAATATAATATTATCCAAGGAGGTACTGTTGGTGTAAGTATTCTTGCATTTCAAGCTCCGCTAATTTCAAGAGATGTTTCAGTGCTTGGAAACAAAATATACAACAATAATGGTAATGCTGTTGACATTGCAGTTGACTCAGTCTTTGATCTTTCAGCAGATATTCTTGTTGGACCTAACTCTAATGATGTAGGGGATACTGACGAAGGGCCATACATAGGTCTCAACCCAGGCAATGATTTAAACCACCTCCTCAACTACCCAGAATTCACCTCATACGAAACAGACACCACAACAACAGACATAGAATACATACTAGACGTACCAGCAGGAGACTACCGTATAGAATTCTTCCAAAACTCAATCCTAACAGACTACGGAGAAGGTGAAACATTCCTAACATCTCAAGACATTACTCACGCAGGTTCAGGACAAGAAACATTCACCATCAATCTTGAAGTTGAAGTAGGAGACTATATTGCAGCAACTGCTACAGAACGTAACCAACTTACAACTTCTACTTTTGGAGCAACATCAGAATTCTCAGCTTCAGCAACTATTGAAGCTATGGCAGAAGAAGTAACACGACGACGTTCTTCTTCATCAACTGCTTCTTCTCGAGCAACTGCAACACAAGCATTTAATGCATACTACGGAACAACAACAGAAAATTCTTCAAACAACAATTCTTCAGATGAAGGAAGTGCACTAGGTTCAGGACAATGCCCAGCTAACCTCATTGTTACTCAAAACCTACGACAAGGTGCAAGAGACGGACAGTTCCACTCATACACAGGAGGAACAGTAGAAGAAGTAGCACTCGTGCAACAACACATCAACAGAATCTTTGCAGCATACTTTGCGCAAGCAGCAGGACCAGTAGATGGAATCTACGGACCTTTAACTGAACAAGGAGTAGTACGACTACAAGAAACACTTCAAGACGAACAAGGAGCAGATCTAGGACCTGGAGGAACTGATGGAATTGTAGGACCTATGACAAGAGATGCTATTAATGGGAGTTGTGGG
>Ga0222634_1000543_pt1 | contig 16917 bp, 9 predicted proteins | sample AntAcemetageno50_FD_179807 | JGI IMG/M metagenome (GOLD analysis project Ga0222634, IMG submission 179807) | Saline water microbial communities from Ace Lake, Antarctica - #50 | ecosystem: Environmental > Aquatic > Non-marine Saline and Alkaline > Saline | place: Antarctica: Ace Lake | collected...
TCTTGATCCATATTTACTTCTGAATATGTATGCTAAAGCTAATCTACCGTCGTCCAATTTTAATAAAGCTGGTGGTGAGCCGCCTGCACCAGTATCAAAAACAGGTTCATTCAACTCATTCCATGAGTTTCCATTATCCGTAGATCGAAATGCTTTTATATAATCTCTTCTCGGATCAAGATCTCTACTCCGAATTGTTGTTAATATTTCATCAGAAGAAATTCTTACAGAAGAAGACATAATATCAAACCCTTCAGGTTCTCCTCCTAACCAAGACTTAATTTCCCAACTGATTCCACCATCTTTTGTTTTATACATTGCTACTCTACCCTCTCTCTGATTTTGTTTAGCAACAGTAACGAATGCACTTAACTCATTTACACCATCAATAAAATAATCTGACCTGGTTGCAACTCCAAGTGTATATAAATTTGGTAATTCATAGGGTCCATGCCAATCATTGCCTCGATTGTAAGAATAATAAAAAAGTGAAGGGCCTGAATTATTTGTTATTCGAGAAAATGTTATTACAAAATCGGGATGTGAAAAATCAATTGGCTCTGTAAGTACCATTGGCTTTTTTGATATTTCTCGGTCACGTGCCTGGTTTTGATATGTCCAAGCTGTTTGACCATTTTCATATGCATCCTCTATTGCCCAGGTTATACCACCATCGAAACTTCGTGCGTATTTATATCTTGATGTGGTAACATCATAAGTGTGCCCTGTCCTTTCCATATGATCAGCTTGTACGAAGCCTACCAATATCTCATTTTCCCAAATCCAAATTCCATTATTTGCAGGCCAACCTGCAAATTGACCTTCTTCGTAAAATACTTTTGTATGAATTATATTTTGAGAGTTTTTATGTGTGTTAGTATCCTTTTTTTGACTAAAACCGGTGAAAGGTAAACCAAAAAGAATTAACATTAATATCAGATGTCGAATATTTAGTAAATAAGTAATCATGTTTAGAGTATTTTTAAGATGAGTCAACCAATTATAATGTAATCGTTTACATTTGAAAACCAAAATTATTTTTTACAAGATATCTTGAAAAAGAATATCTATATCCATTCTAATTTGATTGAAAATGAATTTATAGCACTCCACTGACAGATATAAAGATTTTTATCCTCTATAACACACACATCATAACCTAAGATTTCAATATTCATATCTCACTATTTTAGTGAAGAATCAATTATGAAAATTAATTTTTGTTCAACTATGGAGTCCAATTAGTAACTGCTATATAACGATAAGGATCAGCGTTTTCATCAAGTGAATGATTCCAATAATAAGCTATCACAATTTTTCCATCAGGTCTTACAATTACTTTTGGATAACCTACATCACTATTTGCCCCATCATTTTCCCTTAGAATGATCTCCTCACTCCATGTGTGTCCATCATCTGTGCTTATTTTTGCGGCCAGTTTGGATCCTCTTTCATTTGAAGAACCAACTTCCCAACCACCTTTGCGTGCAACGTAAACTAACACTAGCCTGCCATCTGGCAACCTTACTATTGCTGGTGGTGAGTTTACATGCCTTTTCACTGGATCTTCCAGCCTTACCCATGTTAAACCATTATCTTCAGAAAGATAACTTGTAATCCATACTTTCCCTTCATCCCCTTCCCGATGCCTGATTGTAGTTAATATTTTCGAAGACGAAAGTCTAACTGTCGAAGGCATCAAAGAGTAATCATTTCTATTTGATATCTCTTCTGATTTTGTAAAATCAGAACCAACATAGGAAGTAAGTTCCCAATTAAGTCCTCCATCTTCTGTTTTGGCAAGTGCTGTCCGACCATGACCTATAGAAAGCATTGTTAACAGTTCATTTTTACCATCAACAATATAGTCGGTTCGATTTGTTATCCCAGCAGAATCAAGATTTGGGAAAATATGAGGTCCAAACCAGAATTTTCCGCGATCATATGTGTAATAAAAATGTGTAGGCCCACTTCGATTAGTTTCTCGCTGAAATAATAGTGCAAAATTTGGATTTTGAAAATCAATCGGTTTTTCCAATTCTTTTGGCGTGACAGCTTTATTACCAATCTGATGATCCATAGCATTACCAGTTAGTCCTTGCTCGTATGCATCCTCAATGGTCCATGTTTCTCCGCCATCGAGACTTCTGGCAAACATATTTCGGGATGTTGATACATCATAAGTATGACCTGATTTCACAGTATAGTCATGACCAGCTACTGTAAAACAAATAAGAATTTCATTATTCCATATCCACATTCCTCCGTTAGCAGGCCAAGCTGCAAATTTGTCCTCTTCAAAATAAACAACCTCATGTTCAATACGCGCATCTTGTACATCATCCAATACTTCTTTATTAACCCATCCGAATAAGATGAATAAAAATACTACTGGCAAATAAAAAGTTTTTGGGATATAACTTTCAATAGAATTAATCATAAAAGGTTCATTTTAAAATAGTTTTATGGCGTATCATTAATCGTATTCATTACATCCATCATTTTTTTCTCTAAATCATCACGCTTGTTTTGTAACGCTTGGTCAGTTGCATGGATCAAATTGTTTTGTTCATTTGGATCCATCACAAGATTATAAAACTCATCCTTCCCCTCATCAGAAAAGTCTCGAACTAATTTCCACTCAGGAGTTCGATAAGTTCGTAAAGTTTTATATTGTGCAAAAATATCATTATCCCACTCCTCAATCTCTTCGCCCATCAATAATGGCAAGGCATTAGTTCCTCTAAGAATTACATTTTCCGGTTTTTCAACGCCAGTCATACTCAAAATGGTAGGATACCAATCCAAAAAAGAAATTGTTTCCCTAATAACTGTACCCGAGTTAATCTTATCAGGCCATCGTACAATTGTGGGCACTTTTAAAGAGATGTCAAATAAATTAGGTCGGTCAGAACCATATATACCCTCCGGATCTTCTTCATTATTAGTAAGCCACCTACCATTACCTTTATGCCATAAGCCATGATGTCCCATCATATATCCATGATCTGAGGTAAATATGACTATCGTATTTTCAGTCAATCCTAACTGATCCAATGCAGTCATTATCCTTCCAATATTACGATCAACACTATGCACACTTGCATGGTATTCCTTGGTCATTCTACTTACACGGGTAATATCTAAATTTGGAAAATTCGGTTCTGGAAGGATCGGATCTTTATCCAGCCAGTAACTTAGATCTTCTTCTTTTAAAGGTAGCCAAGAACGGTCATCATATGGAGGTTGGAATCCTTCAGGAAATTGGGTATTTGCATGAGGTGCCCAATAATGTAAGGAGATGGCAAAAGGTTTATTCTCCTGTTGAAAATTTTGAATATGTTTCAATGTAATATCTGTCAACACATCTGGTGTGTACTCCTCTTTGAAGGTTTTCCATTCACCCTCACTCCACACATCCGGTGATTTTGATTTAAAACCACCAACAGGAAATCCTTCAAATATGTTATACCCTCTTTGATTAGGTAAATAATCACTATTTTTTCCTAAGTGCCATTTACCTATCAACGCTGTTTGATAGCCTTGATCTTGTAAAACTTCCGGCCAGGTTACAAGAGTAGTATCCATACCAATGTCTGAATCCACTGGTATATAATCCATTATATTCGTTTCACTTGGATATCTACCTGTAATAAGAGAAGCTCTCGCTGGACTACAAACAGCACTTGTAGCAAAAGCATTTTTAAGTAATGCTCCTTCCTCGGCCAATTTATCTAACTCAGGTGTAAAGCTATTAGGAGTATCATGAATACTTAACGTCCAATCTCCTTGGTCATCTGTTACTATGAATATTATATTTGGGGGTTTTTCAGTTTTATTACTCTCTGAAAAATCAGAGCATCCCATCATACATACTGCAACTAATGCAATCACATTTAAATAAAAAAATCGTTTCATTATTAAATCTTTATAAGTCAGCATTAACTAAAACAACCAAACCAAATAAGAATCCATAGATCAAATTTCTGCCTATTTATTTCAGACCAAACCCACCATTTATATCATACCCAACATGTTCAATTTCGGCATCAATAGGGACAGTGGCTCCCCATAACAAGTATGGCTTATCACCTTTAACTTGTTGATGACGGTATTCTGCAGGTGATCTAATTGCCAGTAGTTCACCATTTTTAAAGATCCTCGCCAATCCATCTTTTCCGACTGCAATTCTGAAAATGTTCATTTCATTTGAATTATCTATGTTTTGAGCAATCGGTACCATACTGAAACCATCAAATGCATAGATCGCATCTTCAGTTATTGAAATGTGGTAAAACCTTTTATCGCCATCACCAAGATGTGCCACGAGATCTACACCACGATTGGATGATTTACTTTCTACTATTCGCATTTTAATTTCTGCAGTAGCACCCTTATAATTTTTTGCAGAACCGAATCCTTCTTCAGCAGAATCAATCCAAATAGCTTGCTTCTCTTTCATTGTATTCAACCTCCCAAAATTGTCTTGCTTGATCGAAATCATTTCCTTTTCTGAACCATTACCCGAAAATGAAATCCGTCCAAAATTAGAATAAGTGGTTGGCAATTTATCCATATTGATTATGGTAGCTAAATCAGACTTTGTTTCAATCTCTCTGCTTTTAATCGTTTCTGGTTGAGTTTCAAGCCATTTTAGATTGAATTCGTAATGCTGAGTAGTGCTAATCAAATGTACAATTCCATTTTTAGCAACTGTACCGGCAAGATAACCCCGTGGTTCACCAGTATGTTGTGTCCAAAGAAACTTTCTGTTACGGGCTGTGGTCATCCACCTATTGTCATTAGTTGGTGTAATTAATCTTTTAACGGGCCAAGTTTCTCCTTCATCGTATGAAACAGCAGCAAATAACCCGGAACCATGGTATTCATTGCCATCCACATTTTCAAACATCATATTATCCGCAAATGAAGCGAAAAAAAGCGGTCCTTCCTTCATCCTCAAAAGAACAATTCTTTGTGTACTCGCTATTGGCGGAAACTCACTTGCACTATACTCCCAAATTTTCCCCATATCTGAGGAAATGCTTTTAGGCATTTTTCCATTAATGTTATCTCCCCGTCCAAAAGCCAACAATCTACCATCCTTAAGTTGAACGATAGATGCATGAATCCCAGCAATTGTACCACCTGAATCAGTCCATGTTTTTCCATTATCCTTACTAATATGTATTGCTGTACCCCCTTCTCCCCCTGTAACAGCATCAGCGGTAACAATGAGATCTCCTTGATGCGTTTTAATCATCGAAGAGATGACTTGATTTCGATTTTGATGATTGGGATTTATCAATTGCGCATCAGACCAAGTAACTCCATTATCAGTTGATGTTCGCATCAACATTGCCAATGGCCCCCAAGTTGCCGCTACAGACATTCCCGAGAGGTGATAGACAGTCTCATCGCCATCCCAAAAAAGTGCATTGCCATGATCATTTCGATCCGGAACATCCCAAAATATCGAAGCTGGATCCCAACTTTCATTGCCATACCTTAACCTACTCGCTGCCTGAGCTAAATAACGACCTGTCTCAGATTTTGTGGTATACCAAATAGTAAGCAAATCCCCATTAGGTAGCTCAGTAATATCTGCTTGGTGATTATGATAATAAAACGGTCCAAGCTCAGTAGGTTGAAGTTTTATATAATGTCGAGGTCCCTTGAAGTATGGTTCATCAAAATTTGGACCAACTTCTAAATCTGGAGAATTCTGTTTCACTCCCATTCTATAGAGTTCAGCCTTGGAAACTTCAGGTAGTGGTTGCGTTTCAGGCATTTCACCAATTGCAACACGTAAACCAATCAGCCAGTTTTTGTTATCGGCCAATGTAGCCATACGATTAGCCGACCGCAGATAGAATGGCAATGTAGAATGACTTCCTCCCCTTGTCACCTTAAAATCTCCGGTAGCCCTTCCAACCGGATCTACTCTACCGCTAGTTTCATAAGGTCCGTACCAGTCGAGTGTCCATTCTTCAACATTGCCATGCACATCGTGTAGGCCCCAAGGATTCGGAGATGTCTGACCAACTGTCAAATCGACAATATCATTCGAGCTGGATCGATCTTTATCAGGATACCAGCTCTCCCGTGGATTTTTTAGATATGATTCCGGTAGTGTATTTCCTGTATAATAGGCTGTAGTTGTTCCTGCCCGAGCAACATATTCCCACTCTGCTTCCGTTAATAATCTATAAGGTAAACCTTCCTTTTTTGACAGCCATTCTGTAAATGCAACAGCGTCATGCCAGTTAACAAAAACTACAGCTTCATCGTCTTCCTTAGATAAACCAAGTTTTCCTCGTTCCTCCTGATGATTTGGGTGAAACTTTTCATACTGCTCATTGGTAACTTCAAAAACACCTATATAAAAAGGTTTGCTGATTTCAACCATATGGGAGGATTTTTCATCTATGTCACCTTCCTCACTACCCATCATAAAGATACCAGGTTCAATTTTTATAAAATCCATTCCTAAGGAATTTGTATATCGAAGTCCCAAATCTTGAAATGGTTTTTGTTCCTGAGCATAAATGAAATGACCAGCAGAAAAAACAAAGAAATACAACAGAAGAGAAATAAGCTTATTCATAAATTTTATGGATTACCTTTTTGTATCGGTTTCAATAAATGATCCGATATCTTGTAGAGACACATTTATAGTTAAAGTATTTTAAAATTTTTTCTTCATTAAAGAATGTAATAGACGGATGATCTATTATTAGTTCTGAAATCGTTGAACCAATACTATAGATCACCCCTTCTTTTGAGTTTAAAACCCAAAAATCTAATTACCTAACTAGCCATCTTTAATAACTGGCTCACCACTACTATAAACTCCTTTTGATTCGTCGGAATGCAAGAATAATTCAGGTGTAAATGCTATGAAATAACTTCTTCTTGGTCGGTTTGTACTATTCGCTCCGCTCTTATGAAGAAGAAAGCTCGAAAATGCTACCAATGTACCTGCCGGAACTTCAACCAAATCCCCTTGATCATCCCCATCATAACCAACCATTGCATTTAAATCCTCATTCCACGTATGTTTTATTAGTTGGCGAGACGGAGATCGCGAAAATGGTAAAATAGATATGGTGCCGTTTTTCTCACTCATGTCATCGAGTGCAATCCAGCATGTTAGATACGGCTTGTGTGGCTCAGCTCCACCTTGATACACTGAATACCCACTGTCCTGATGCCATGCAAACTTTGTGTCTTTATCTGTCATTTTCACTACAAATTGCTCACTGTGAAGATATGCTGTATCACCTATTGTGGCTCGACATACTTTAGCAATTTTCTCACTGAAAATTATATTTTTGAGATTTGGATGTGTCTTATGAGGCTGATGGATAAAATACTTTTTTCCTAATACATTGATTCGGTCTTTTTCGACCCCTCTTTCACGCATATCTCCTTCAGTCTCGGCAACTTTGGTATCACAAATATTTCTTATCATTTCGAGTTCTTTACTATTAAGAAAGTTCGGTATTATCATAAAACCTTCTATACTGTACTGATCTTTTTGTTCTTCAGTAATTTTCATAGTTAAATCTTCATTTTGATTTATGTGTTAAAAACTTCCATTAAAGTTTAGACACTTTATATATTTTGCTTTTTTAATAATATCGAACCATTGGAGCATATTTACTTAGTAAACTGTATGATTAAAATTCAGAAGTCTGCTAAGAAATTTGCCTGCTTAATGATCGAAGCTTTTTTAATGCACTTTGTGATGCATCTTTAAAAAGTTGTATATCATAACTAAAAGTAATAAATCGCATCCCTTCATTTATCCATTTTTCCACCTGTTCCATATCTTGTAAATGAATTCCTGGAGCCACTCCATGTTTATTACAGCTATCTATGATTTTATGAAAGGCGTCTACTACTTTAGGATGCTGGATTTGGCCCGGTATTCCCATATCCTGAGAAAGATCAGCAGGACCGATCATTACAGCATCTACACCAAACACCGATACAAGTTCATCTACATTCTCTACCCCTTCTTCACTCTCTATTTGGATAATTGTCATTAGGTTATCGTTGGCCCATTTGGTGTACTCTATCAGATCATAATCACGGAAAAGAGTCACCGCATTTGATACACTTACCCCCCTTTGTCCTATTGGTGCATATTTAGTAGAACGAATGATCTGTTCGGCTTCTCTAAATGTTTTGACTTGCGGTAAAACAAGACCCTCTACTCCTACATCCAACATTTGGGCCATTTGATGATAAAGTTTATCTGCAGGACGTACATATAACCCAAGCTCTTCATACTTTGCGACCAAACATACATTACTTATTGTTTCTAAATTATAATCATTGTGTTCTGTATCAAGTATAATGTAATCCCATCCCTGAGAGGCACAAAGAGGAACCGAATGAGGTTTACTGAGGATACGAAGCATCGTCCCAAAACAAACCTTGCCCTCATTTAACTTTTTCTTTACTTTGCTTGATTTTAAACATGTAGATATCATTGTAATATTGTTTTGGGGTCAAGACAACTTAAGAGAATTTAAAGTTCTGTAAGTTGTTGTATGTCAGTTAATAACAAGTATGTTTATCGTTCACGAATTTCAGAGGCCAAATTCAGGCAACTTTTAAAGTTATTTTGTCTGGATTTGACAGCTGCACAGATTGCAGAATTGACCCATCTGAGTCGTAATTCTGTGAATAAATATTTGAAGGCGATGAATCCTACTTCGGTGGGCGTCGGGCCAAAGGCAAACGAGGCCGTGGTGCCCGAGGTAAAACAATCGTCTTCGGAATTTTTAAACGCAATGGAAACGTGTATACAGAAATTGTCCCAGATGCCTCGAAAAAGAGCCTTCAGAGGGTTATTCAGGGTAAAGTAAGCATCGATAGCATCATTCACTCTGATGGATGGAGAGCCTATAACGGACTGGTAGATCTGGGCTATGCCAAACATCTTCGAGTCGATCATGGACGTAATGAATTTGTTACATCGGCCAGTCATATAAATGGGATCGAAGGATTTTGAGGCTTTGCTAAAACCCGATTGGTAAAGTGCCGGGGAATGCATGCTTCCACATTCTATTTGCATCTAAAAGAATCTGAATTTCGGTTTAATTATCGTAAAGAAAATATTTATCCTAAATTGTTGCTATTCATCCGTCAAGAACCTCTTAAGTTGTCTTGACCCTTGTTTTGTATTCAAATTTTATCTCAAAATTCGAAAAGATTTTTTGATTCAAAGCTTTTTTTTCATCAGCCACACTTCTGCTATCGACAGCCCCCGCCCTGCTCCCCCAACACTTTGGTCAATTGTCCATTTTAATGTTAATTCACCATCCTGAGTAGCCTCTATTGGAATATCAAATGTTACCGGTATGATCTCTTCTGTTGGTTTGGTATAATCATGAATTTTAATATCTCCTTCTGGATTTTCTGCCGTTAAGCGGATTTCACGACGTGCGATATAGGTAACTTTCACCTGATATTGTGCCGATTTATCAAGCTCAGGGTAGTGCATTTTTAAAGGAAAACCGTATAATGTTTGCATGTATCGCTTCCAGGATACTCTCCAATACTTGCTTCTCTCCAAGCGAATACTATAACCACCAGCATATCCAACAAATGGAGAATAGTAAGAATTGGGATCCTCCTCATACGTTCCTTCTCTTACCAGTTGAGGTTGATTTTCCAAATCTCCTAAATCGGTATAGAATCCGCCAGGTCCCGGATTTTTCCAGTTCAGGATTCGATCGATTTCATCAAGGCGGACTTCATCATCATCTATTTCTGCAATACGAGTAAACTGATCCTCCAACCAGAAACGATTATTGAGTGGATAATCAATCAAATCCAGATTACCTCCTCTCACTACATCCCTTGCAAAATATTTATCTACACTTAATTGCATGCGAATGCTTTGAAAAAGCGCCTCCGCCAATTCAAAAATCCGTTGTCTCCAATCCCCTGCTACACGTTCTGCTGCTGCTTGAGCCAATATTTCTTTGGCTATTTTCATAGCATTCATTGATCCCAACTCTGAGGATCTACGAAGAATACTTATCGCTTCTTTTTCTAACTGAGTTTCATACAACAATCTACTTCTGTTATATGCATCGTAATAAGAACGGTATTGGACCTGCTGAAATCTCCAATTTAATCTTACATGTGGTAAGGCTCTTTTTTCCATAGTCTGTAACTTCAGATGATTGGTAGTAACCGAATGATTTCCTATAAGAGGTCCCATCCAGTTTTCTTCTAAATTCAATAGAATCTGAGCAAAATCATCTGCATAATCCGGTCCTATATAATAGCGACTGTAATCACGTAAGATATCGATCACTTTAGCATCTGGATTCCATCCCAAACCACTCCAAATAGTTTTGTTTACATCGTCATTAACTCCTTCTGAATATGTAATGAATGCATCATAGTTATCCAGATCAGCAGAATGAAAAACCGAAGCCTGATCCAACGGCCGGGGATTGATAGGCTCCCTTCCGTGCGTTGCAGCATGGGCATAATCCCAATCACGCATAAAATATTGTGCATCTATAGTATGAGTTATATCAGGATATCGACGGATAGGGTATTTATCAGGAGCAACTTCTCTCAATCCATCAATATCCAACCTGATCCATGGGCCATGAGCAATTCCAGTCAGCCATTCAGGTTCTTCGCGTATGAATTGTAAAAAAAGGTCAAACCATTCTCCATCAAATCCTTGTGGTGACACCCATATTTCTGCCCCTGGATGATACTTATGCAAAATTTCTGCTTCTTTCTCTAAATAGCTAAATAGATCATTTGGGTGTGTATGGCCTGGATCACCACCCGGAATAAAAACTGCATCTACCTTTGGTAATTGACTGAAAACAAGTTCGTTTTCCTCTAAAGATTTCTCAATATTTTTAGATTCAGAATAATCTCCATACATAAGTGGATACCAAATCCATGTATCCAGTCCATATTTTACCAACAGATCGTTCATCTGAATCATCATCTCCATCTGAGGACGTGGGAACATAGGTCCATCATCATCATCATCCGTATTCGGAGGCATTAACTCTATTGTGTTGACACCGAATACAATAAGATCTCGGATATATTGCTCCCACATATCAACAGTAAAACCGTCATATGAGTTAACCTTAGGTCGGTATCCCAATTGATGCCCTCTTATATCCACAGCTGGATGAGTGTCAATTTCTATATCATTTGGTACGAGTAATTTTCCAGGAGTATTCCCAACACTGCGATACAGTGAGATCTTTCGAAGAAAATATCCCACGCCAAACAACATGCCTCTTGCATCGTTTCCAAGAATAAATACCGTGGGAGCTGGCCTGCTATCTTCTATAAACTTTACCGTAAATCCTTCGGATTCTACTGCCGTTCCTACCAAAATATTTCGAGTATATGGACCAAAATTATTAAAGGAATCTTTGGTTCCAACGACAATCACAGGATCAGAAGATTCTGGCCAGGTTGATGAAGCCGGCAACTGTAGAGTCGCCCTTGTCTCAATTTCTTCTACCAACATCTCCACCGCTGCTTGTTCGACATTGCTTAAACCATCGGCTGTAATAATATGTGCAGAAGTAAAATCATGGAGATTATTTTTCTGCTGACCATACAAAGTGTTGATGCATATAAATGCAAATAGTAACAAAAATAATATGCTAAACTTTGTCTTCTTATAAACTTTGAGATTTCGTTTCATGATTTTTTGTTTCAACTACATAAATAGGTTGGATTGCTTAAAAAAAGTTCAATCAATGTTAGTTGTTATATAAGTCTTTATTTCCAAGTCCATCCTTGTTATGAATCTATTTTAAGAAATGATTGTAATCATTTACATATTTATGGGTTCATAGCCGTTGTTTCTTGCTATGTAATAACATCTAAATAAACTACGAACCCGTAAATGATGTAAAGAAGACTTAGCATGACAGTTATAATTCTCCTTTTATGAGCAATGTAGATTTCACATTCTCATCCATAATTAAACACTCAAAAAATGTAATATTGTAAATTCTACTCTACCACTATCAATCAATACCCTGGATTCTGTTCTAATTCAGCTCCAAAATTTGCATCTATTGCATCTTGGGGTATTGGCCAAAGATTATGGTAATCTTGAATAGTCTCTCTAGGTTCCTCTAAAAGTGCCCATTCACGCACTCTTTCAACTAATTTACCCATTCGTATTAGTGTTCGTTTTCTTGAAGCTTCAAACATTAACTCTCTTGCACGTTCATCCAAGATAAAATTTATCGTAACTTCTCCTGCTCCAATAGGTGAAGCATTAGCTCTGGTGCGTACAACATTTATATCACTAGCAGCACTCTGGTTGTTTCCGGCTCTATGGTAAGCTTCCGCACGAAGTAAATATGTTTCTGCCAATCTGTAAACATACACATCTTTATTGATCCTGCCTGAGGATGAATTATTTTCCCAAGGTGGGCCTTCAATTTTTCTAGGATATTCATATAAATGCCGTAATGTATCCCCTCTGGACAAGTTCTCTTTTTTAATTTCTTCTCCAAAATTAGACGATTGAGGATTATTATAATAAAATGTTCTTCTGAAGTTGTATTCTGAATTTCTTATGTCATTGTCATCATTCCAAATATGATACCTGGAATAATTTGTTGTGGTGGTATGCCCCACCCCTCTACCAAGTTCAGCAGTTGGATTATTACCAAAACCATCAGGTGCAGAAATTTTAGTTAAAAAGGGGCCCAAATTTCGTATATATGCATTTCCATTTCTGTTTCCACCACCGCCCTGTACGAAATGTTCGAATTGCCAAATATATAAAGATTCCAAATTTCCGGAGCTTTTTCGATGGTTTCCTTCTTTGTGTAAGTCAGAATAAACATCACCAGGCTCCCCTGCACTACTCCCAAATCTCTCCGTCATTAATTGGTAATTTGGAGAATTTATAACAGTTGAAGCGCTTTCAATTGCTTCATTATACTGCCCTAAGCTAATATAAACTTCAGCCAATAGATGATTTGCCATTGCACTTGTAGCTCTACCATCTTGACCGTTCTCAACAACTTCCGGGAGCCACTCCGCGGCAAATTCAAGGTCATTCTTAGCGAATTCGTAAACTTCATCTCTATTCGCTCTTACATAGTCAAATTTTGGTTCAGCTCTAACTTCTTCTACAATTGGAACTCCACCCCAAAAATTCGCCAATAAATTGTATGTGTATCCCCTAAAAAACCGAGCCTCTGCTATCACTCTGTTTGTTTCTGCCTCATTTTCCCATATATCATCTAAATCCGGATTTTGAGCAGACTTTATAATTGTATTGGCCTGAACAATCATCTGACCATATGCCCAATTCCAATAAGTTGTGATATTACCATTCGGAAAAGATTGTGGAGTTAAATTTGACCAATTTCTGGCTGAGGATCTTTCAGTTGCTGCATCCTCACCAAGATCAGTTCCCGCAAAGTTTGCAATAAAATAATCATCATCACCAAGGGCTAACTCCTCTCTTGCATTTCTCACCAAACCTATCAAATAGGCTTCAAATCCAGCTTTATTTGTTAGAGTAGTTTCTGAACTTACTGAAGACTTTGGAGTTTCATTGAGCAGATTATCTTCATCACAAGAATTCAGTAAAATGAATCCTAGAAAAAATACAATCCCTATTAATAATTTTGCTTTTAAAGTATTCATAATCAATGATTTAAAGATTTTTTTGTTTAGTTAGAGTCCAATGTTTATCCCAAAAGCAACTGTTCGTGACATAGGAAATGCACCATTTGTTCCCGGCCCTTGTAAGGTTGTTAAATCGTTTGCACTTTCAGGATCTGAACCTATCCAATCTGTAATTGTAAATAGATTTTTTGCACTCAAATAAAGCCTTAAATTTGTTAATCCGATCTTATTTAATGTTGGTTCATTAAATTCATAGGAGAGTGAAATATCTCGAACCCTAAAAAAGTTTCGATTGAAATACCAATGAGTATCAAGCGTATTGGTATAAATCAACGAAGGCCTTGAATTTGATTGATTTTCAGACGTCCACCAATCATTGTCAATACCACCAAATGCTCTTCCAGCCGAACCAGGGTTTATTAAATCGTAAATTCCCTTCCAACCTAACATTGCGTTCATCACTATAGACAACTCAAAATTTCGATAACCAAAACGGTTCGTCAGACCAAACTGATACTTTGGATTTGTTCCTGATCCTACAACTTCTCGATCATCGGCATTTATAACACCATCCCCATTCAAATCCCTTACCTTTACATCTCCGGGCTGAAAACCCTGTGGAATATTTGTATCACCTTGTTGATAAATTCCATCAAATTCATAATCGTAGTAAGAATTAATTTCCTCACCTATAAACCAACTATTTGATATGCTATCGTCCTCTCTTCCATCACCATCGAGATCCGTTCCAAAAAGATGAACTATTCTATTTTGGTTATAAGAAGCAGATAGGGAAGTTCTCCATGAAAAATCAGAACCTTGAATATTATGTGAATTCAATGATAATTCGATTCCTCTATTATTTACTTCACCAATGTTGGTTAATATGTTATCAAAACCACCCATAATAGGTATCGATCTTCTCACTAATAAATCATTTGTATCACTATTATAAAGTTCCAATGTGCCACCAAAACGACCCTCGAATAATTCAAAATCAATTGCAGCATTGGTAGTTGTGGCGGTCTCCCATTTTAGATCTTCATTGCCGAGTCCTGATGTAATTACTCCAAGAGGATTATTCCCTCCAAAAAAATATCGTGTTGTTTGATCAAGAGTGAGTGATTGGTATGGCTGAATCGCTTCGTTTCCAACCGAGCCATGAGATAACCTTATCTTTAAAAAGTTTATCGAACTTAAATCATCCATAAAGGATTCGTCCGAAATTATCCATGCAATTGCTCCAGAAGGCAGAATGGCATATTTATGGTTTGCTGCAAATACTGAACTTCCATCTCTTCTCGCTGTAAGAGTAAAAAGATATCTATCTTTAAATTGATAATTAATTCTCCCCATATACGAGACTCCATCTACTTCTTCTGCATATGAGTTGATAGACGGATTAGACCCCAGACTTAAATTGTCAAAACCAAGACCATCCAATTCTAATTGACCTGCATTAGAATTTGTAAATTCAAGTTCTGAATGCCGTCGTCCATATAACAAAGTTACATCGAAAGTGTGATTTAAATTAATTTGACCGTCATAAGTAAGAATATTCTCAAGCTCCCATTTGAAACTATTTCGATTAAATTTACTGGCACTTGTTGTATTTACATCACGATATGTGTCTTGACGTACATAGTTGTAATCATGATCCCATCTTAAATTCGGAGAATAGTTAACCCTATAGCTCAGATTTCCACCCCAAACGACTTTATTTAAAATCGCATATAGATTACTAAAAAGGTTATTATAAACTTCATCATTTGTCGTAAGAAGTGATCCATACATTACATTCGTACTAGCTCGCTCGCTTGACACTGGATGCTGCCTTGGCTCTCCATCTGGATGGAAAAATGTACCATAGGGGCTATTTCTAAAAACATTTTGTAGGCTTGGCGGAACTCCAGAGCGATCACGATTGGTATATATTGTCCTCGTCCCTACATTTAACCAGTCTGTTACCCCAATATCAAAATTGCCTCGCAAATTGATTTTTTCTTGATCATCATCAATTAGCAATCCTTCTTCTAAGTCATATGATGATGAAATATAATAATTAAGATTATCTGTTCTACCCGCAACACTAACATTCATGGAGTTTATTCTGCCTGTTCTTGAAGCTACATCCCAAGGACTACTTGAAATCCCTGCATTATAATTTTCCGCTTCGTCTGGAGCCAAATAATCTGTTATCCTATTAGGGTCTGCTTCTAACCCACTTTGTGCACGCCAGTCAAGTCGTCGTTCTAAATACCTCTCAGGGCTTATTAAATTCAACAATTCAGCTTCTTCAGAAAAAGCCGTAAATAGATTAACATTTATTGTAGGATTCTGAGTCCTTCCCTCTTTAGATGTGACTAAAATAACACCATTTGCTGCTCTTGAACCATAAATAGCTGTTGAACTTGCGTCTTTTAGAATCTCCATCGAAGCAACGTCCTGTGGATTTATGTCACTGATATCCCCACCAAAAATTATACCATCTAAAACAATTAGTGGATCCGTATTTGCACTCAATGAATTTTGCCCTCTTATTAGCAAACTACCACCTTGACCAGGCCTACCACTCCCCTTAAAAAGTACCCCTGAAACATTACTAAGAGATTGTGCGATATTTGTGTTTGGAAGGTCTCTATTGACTTCAGCCATATTTACTGAAGAAATAGCCCCTGTTATATTCCTTTCTTGCTGGGCCCCATACCCCACTACCACAAGTTCGTCACCCATTAATGCCGCCCGAGATAAAGAAACATTTATGGTGTTCCTCCCATCTACAGGCACTTCAATTGTTGCATATCCAACAAATGAAAATACCAGAATATCATCCGGCTCTAAATTTATTTGATATTCTCCATTAAGATCAGTGCTTGTACCCTGTGAAGTACCCTGAATTAGAATATTTACCCCAGGTAGTGTTTCACCGGTTCTTGCATCCGTTACCGTCCCAGTTACCTCATGATTTTGTGCTACCCCGGCTACCACAAATACCAGCGAAAGTAATAAGGTCCAAATTATGGTATGTTTATCGAGCATATATCCCACCTTTTTCGATTTTGCATTTATTATTAAAAGCACTTCGATACATTCTTAATGTAATCGTTTACATTTTGAATGTACGTTTTACAAATCATTCTGTCAAGTGTAAATGCAAATAAATTTTAAGTTACTAACAAAATCTATTTTCTATTATTATTAGAAAATGTTCTTTCTTAAAGATAAGAGGCTTTATTTAATTAA
>Ga0222634_1000545_pt1 | contig 16824 bp, 15 predicted proteins | sample AntAcemetageno50_FD_179807 | JGI IMG/M metagenome (GOLD analysis project Ga0222634, IMG submission 179807) | Saline water microbial communities from Ace Lake, Antarctica - #50 | ecosystem: Environmental > Aquatic > Non-marine Saline and Alkaline > Saline | place: Antarctica: Ace Lake | collected...
TAATTTGCGATTCACATGGATATTACATTGTCGACGTGTTAAAATCAGTATATAATAGAACAACACCTTTACCTGAGGCTGTTTATGAATATATGAGAAAGCTACGCAGTAGGCCATTCATGCGTATTTGTGCATTTTCAGAGGATGGTGTTGAATATTTCCACACAACTTTACAAAATTGGAAAAGATACATGAATGAAGAAGTTAATCCGGAAATGATAGATCTCTTTGGGGTATCGATTCAGTATTATGGGTATGATGATGATCCACCAAATGTTACCATCTATAGGGGTATAGACGTAGCATAGAATCCTCTAATTCATCCACCTCGTACCAAGCCCAATGACACTCCGACGAATCCTTATCCATTTCACACATTTCCTGTGCTTCTTTTATCGCTTCAGTGAAACGTAAACGAAGTCTCAGATTTTCCCTAATAGGACGCACCTCCACGATACTCGGTCGCTGGTACATAGCTTCAAGAACATTCTTACGAGTCTTTGCCAACTTTATCTTGTAGAGACTGTTTTCGGAAAAAGTTGCGAAGCATTTCATAGTTTAATATGGAATAAAGATTTTAAGTATATTAATACCGTATAATAGGCTTTTTATGGACCCAAATATTGGCGACCCATTTTTCACCTTTTGTAACTATACAACCCTCGTGGATTGAGTACTTTGTTTCCGACAAATCTTCATTAAAATTATGAAAGAATAGTGCATCACCCTTTTCGAGTTTGTAACTCTTGTTTAATTTTGGGAAACGTGTATCACCACCCTCATAATCGTCATTTAGATATAACAAGAATGTGGCTATTCGATCCACATCGTGACCCACTCCGTCCTTATGTGGTCTAAAAAACCCACCAGTCTCATATTTAACTATATTAATAATTTCAAAAAAATTCAATGGTATGTTAATTATGTTGGAACATTTAGCCATGACTGATGCAATAACTTTATCAGAATCCATGGCGTGACATTTTTGTAAAGAATTTCTAAATGTTGTAACAGTTCGAGTATCTATACCAAGTCCAATTCGTGATTGTTTAAGTTTTTCCTTTTCAAAATTAATTAAGAAGTCACATTCTTCATGTGTTAAAAAATTTTTTATAATTTGAGGTTCTTTATATACCATTTATAAAATTACATATTTAATCTTTAATAAGGATACTTCCTCACCCATAAATTACATATCCACTTTTCCCCTGACTTTACAGGTTTCCCACCATGTAAAGCCTTGGATGTCATACATTCATAGTTGTCAAGTGTGTCGAAGAACAGTGCATCACCCGCCTTAAGCTTATACTCTTTCCCTATATTTGGAAATACAGTCTCACCACCTTCATAGTCGTCATTGAGTGCTAATATGAATGTGTGGAGTCTCATGTTACTATCATCTTCAAATGCATCTTGGTGAGGTTTGTAGTACCCTCCTGACTTGTATCTAAGAATCTGAAGCTTTTCACAGTTCTGAAGTGGTCTGTCGGTGTGCTTTAAACATCTCATCATGATATTTTCAACAATTGGATCTTCCCGAGTCAACCAAGCGGTTTCACTTTTACGGATAGATTCATCTATGTATCGATCTTCAGAAAGGACAGATGGGCGGAGTTCTTTTTTGGCACTCTCTATGATATATTTCCTTTCCTCAGGTGTTATAAAATTGTGGTATATTCTAGGTCGTGGGTACACTGGTAACATATAAATGACCAATATGATTAAAAATAGTATGAGTATCATCTTATTGTACTCACACAAAAATATTTCTTGGTAACTTACAATTATACCTTTTTCGAATTGTTTCAAAAATTTCATTTCCGTATTCTACAATTTGTTGTAACAAGTGTATAATTTCATCGTGACGCTGTGGTTCGAGTATATATTGTCTGAGAATATCACCCCCTGTATTTGCAATCATTTCAAAAATATTAGAAAGATCTCGATTTTTCTCTTTGTATTTTTCTTGACGCTGTAAATAATGTTTAAATTCTATTTCATCTATATCATTGAGCATATACCCTACACGAACGTGTAAATTTTCAATGGGTCTCGTATCAAGATATATATTTTCTCGTTCGACATGATGTACCACCATCGCATATTGAAGTATCTCATTGGTAGCTCCCATCTCCCGAAGTTCCCTAAATGTTGGCACACCTCCACATGGGATGTCTCCATGTTCCCGAGACATCATCGTCTTCTTCTTGAATTCTATAAAGTGCGGGTTGTGTATTCGCCCAGTTTCAATTTCACCCGTTCGCCAATTAAACGCGGTATGGCAACTGATGCACCACATCTGAGCACATCCACTCGTTTTATGTATGACCGTTCCACATTTTGGACATGATTTACTATCTTTATTTAAAAGTTTCATGGTTTCGACCGTTTCTGGATCACATACATGATCTTCAGTGAGGATCTCGTTACAACCTTTACAATATTTACACTCACATAATCCACAAAACCATTCTTCATTTAAAAACCCCTTACACTCTTCGATTGGACACTGACGAACAAAACGTCTAGGTTCTGCATCTACTAGTGTTCCATGATTTCGAAGTTGTTCTAAATGACGATAGGTGTTTTCCATTTCTCGATAGAGTGTCTGCATTTCTGGTGGTATTTGGTTAGTAACTTCATACCCCGCTTGATACACTTGATGAAGATCCATTAGACGCTCCTTTTGCTTTCGAATTATACGACGAAGTCTCCGCATCTGTATAATTCGTTCAACTTCGGGCTGCGTCTCAGGCATGAGCGCCTTTTCCCTTTCAAATAGAACATTCTCACGATGTCGTCTAAGTTCTGTGTTTCGGAAATATTTGGTACAAAATGAATCTACAAATTCCCGATTCCATAAAGTCTTACACCCCATACAATGTGGATCTTCGAAAGATGAAAGTGTGTATCTTTGAGAACATGTTCTACAACTCGTTAAATCACAAAAAGGACACTTAACTTTTTTGTGATTTATCTTATTTAATTTTTCACAACATACATCACAATTTTCCATTAAGTTAAAGGAAGTTTATTTCTTTAAATTACAATCTAATATTGGCACGCTACAAATAGAGACAACTTTTCGTGTGCGTCTGAAATCTCATTCTCGTATAACGTTTTCGCAAATAATAACACCAATTCCGCATCCCTGTATGACATGTACGAATGCCCGTACTTCTCATATATCTCTGCGATATTATCGAGGTTATTGTCACACCATTCCTTTACATCCGCATCCCCGTTAAGACCCTTTTCGATGAAATCGGCAACATCGTCGCTGAGATGCATGTCGGTAGTCACGGTACAGTCGTCATATTCATTCATTTTTACTTACATTATTTCTTTTTTGTGGCTGACTTAGCTTCTCTTTCTCTCAAAATTCGCCTCTTTTCTGCGAGTGAATTGTTGAACTTCTTATTTTCTCGAGCTTTCGCACGCATCTTTTCAGTTTCAGATATATATTTCTTAGCCGATTTGGCAGCTTTTTCAGCTTCTTTTCTAACATTACTCTTGAATATCTTACCAAAACCATTAGCTTTGGATACATTGGCCTGTGTCCTTGGTGCGTATTTCACTGCCAATTTCTTACGTTCCACTCCATTGGCTTGACTGATTGCCACCTTTTGAGACGCTATTTTTACACCGTTCATGAACCGTTGGTTCTTATTTTTTTGAACGAGACCTCTAAATGAAGGCTTATTGGGCTTGGGTGTATTAGGGGGTTTAGGTTCCAATATCACAACTCTCTTGGCTTCTTCTTTGTTTCGTTTTTCCTTTTCTGAAATCTCCCGGTTTTCCATGACTGCCTTATTCCTAATCTCTTTCATCTTGTTGAGATTTTGATTCTTGAACGCAGTATCAAGCTGACCCTTGAACGCAGTTTTCTTAGCTTGAGGTAATTTCTTCAGTGTGTTGATAGCAGAAATAAGTGGTTTCTTATTTTCATTGGTAATTTTCTCAAATATGGGATTATTAACCATGATTGGTTTAGGTTCCAATATCACAACTCTCTTGGCTTCTTCTTTGTTTCGTTTTTCCTTTTCTGAAATCTCCCGGTTTTCCATGACTGCCTTATTCCTAATCTCTTTCATCTTGTTGAGATTTTGATTCTTGAACGCAGTATCAAGCTGACCCTTGAACGTAGTTTTCTTAGCTTGAGGTAATTTCTTGAGTGTGTTGATAGCAGAAATAAGTGGTTTCTTATCCGCGTTAGTAATTTTCTCAAATGTGGGGTTAGGTTTCATGTTTGGCTTGTTATTGTTCCCGAGTCTCAAACCACCATTGAAGCTACCTTTATTGTTAGCCACCACCTTGTTCAGAATACCCTTCATGAGGGGTCCCGTGACATTTGAAACCTTTTTATTCACACCCCTTTCAAAGAGATTCCGGGTATTCTTGACATTTTTATTGAGTTTCATCACCATTGTGGTATATTCACGTTGTTCCTTGGGAGTGAGCGTACTTCTCTTAATATTGTTTCTCAATTTAACTCGAGCATTCAAGTTTTTCTCGATAGTATTGAGTTCGTTCATCGTCTTAGCATTCGTGATCGCCGGATTCCATTTACCGATTCGTCCGAAAGGATTGGTGATCACATTTTTCGCCTTCTTTATGAGTGCGTTTCTTTTGGGTTTTAGGTTTAAGTTATTGAATGCGGTAGAGGCGTTGAAGGTGTTCGGTTTTTCGGGTTTCGCGCGTTCCTTTGTCACACTCGTACCCTCGAGACGACCAGCACCCCTCTTTCGGGCTTTGTTGAAGTTCCGCGTCTCCGCGAACTCTTTGATATCCGCATTTATGAGACCTTTGATCTTCTTGAGTTTAGATGTCGCGTCCTCGCGAATATTCACCTCGACGAGACCACGGATAGCCCTCAAGTTTGTTCCGGGTCTGTTTAATTGAGCCAGATACGACTTCTTCAATTTTTCGGGTAAAGATGTCGAACGAACGTAGTTTTGGAGTTCCCGAGCATCCTTCATTGTATTGAGTGTATCGAGTGTATATATAGCATTTGAGTTATTTTTCACCATCGCCCTTTCCTTGCGCTTAGCTTCACCGGCACGCTGTTTATTGAGAATGTTCAAAGCTTTACCCGCGTTGAAGTTGTTTTCTGTTTTATTGGCGGTACGGATACTCGTTTTTTGCTTACCCTTCTTTTTAGCATCGTCGATTCGTTGGGCTTCACGTTTAATGGATTCAATGTTAGTACCTACATTCTTAACTCTACTCATAAACTTCGTCTTCTGGTTCATGGTCAAATTTGTTAGACCATTGAGTACCACTTGTAACTCAGATTGCTTACCGGCGAATATAGCACGTTTATCCTTACGTTCCTTATCGACTTTTTGGATGTCTTGTTCCAATTTACTGAGATTGGTATCCAAAACGACCCGGTTGATGAATCCATTCTTTTCTTTATCGGTAAGAAGTGTATTTTTCATGAAATCTCGGATATTCTTCTTCTTTTCTGTGACGATATCTGCATTCAGAGAAGCCCTCTTCTTGGTGGCTTCCTCCCTAACCTTATTCACAGTGAGAAGACCATTCTTGAAATTTTTGATAAGCTTGTTACCATTTTCACCCAGATTTTTACCAGTGACATAATCGATTACATTCTGTTCAGTAGCCTTCTTTGATTTTGAAACTGCGTTTATACGCTTCACCGAGTTTATCACCTGGTTAATATTCATACCTGATTTGAGATTTGTACGCAATTTGGTTTTGTTATTTTCGGAAATGTATGACATTTTTTTAATAGTATTTTCGAGTCTCTCTTGTTCGCGTGTTTGTTTTATAGTCGAAGCATTATTCTTTGCAGAGTTGAGTGTCTTATTTGGTGATTGATTGAAAAATCCAGTGATCATATTCTTATTTTCACCTGAAAGTCCCAAAGTGTTCATGTAGTTCATGAGTGATGCACGCTCACTGGAACGCTTTTCATTCTTTCGCTGTTCAATCAAGGACTTGGCATTCGCTTCGAATGACTCCAAATCCCCAGGTGTATTATCAAACTTCTTGAGTAGAGTGGTCTTATTTTCTTCTGTCAAATTCATAGGTTTCAAGAGTTCTTCAAGCTTCTTGCGATTCTCTACAATCTTTTCACTCGCACGAGTCTTTTTGAGTGCATTACCTCTTTGTTTCATGGCATCGAGATTCTTAAATGTATTGAAGTCAAACATGATAGTGTTACGATCCTTCACGTTGAGGTTGAGATTTTCATTTAAATATTTATAAAGTTCTTGTTTTTTACCTTCAAAGTTTTTGTTCATTTTATTTTTCTTTAGTTTTTCAACATTTTGTAAAAGAGTATTCAAAGAGATGTTTTGATTCTTGAACTTTTGTAAGAATCTATTTTTATTTTCTTGGTTCAAGTTCTTGATGACTTCTTCGAGTTTCCTGAGATCTTCTTTTTTCTTACCCCCAATGATCCCATTCAATTTATTCTTCAATTTTTGAATATTGTTCATCGTCTTGACGGTATTAAGCTCATCCGAGATGTTGATGTTTTTGTTGAGTGCCCGACGGGAAAGATTCTTCTTACCCTTACCGATGTACGCCTGATTGATCTTAGCATTGAGTGTTTTCAAGTTTTCCTTGTTAACATTGAACTTTAGGTTCATTTTATTTTCCTCGCGAGCCTTTCTGATGCGTTCAGTGAGACGATTCTTTTCACCCGAACTGTTTTGAATATTTTTAGCCTTTTTCCTATGAGACTCCATATTTTTGGGGTTCAGATTGAAATTTTTCATAATTGTTTCGATATCATTCTCTTTGAGTTTCAGATCCTCCGTCATGTATCGTCGCAAAGCAGTTTCTTTTTCTTTCTTGAAACTATTCGCAAGTGTGGATGCTCTATTTTTCACATTGATAGTAGTCATATTTTCAAAGAAATCCCAATTATTTAATATAGCTTCCCGGTTTTCCGGTTTGAGATTGTACTTGTTGAGAACCAATCCAACGTTATTCGCGTTTTCGCGACTCTTCCGACGGATGTAATCATCAATGTTTCCACTAATATTTTTTACTCTATTTTTTTTTGTAATTTTATTGTAAAATTGTTTTCGGTCGATAATCGGAACATTCTTTTCATCTAAAAGTTTGGTAAGTTCGAGTCTCTTTTTCTTGTCTAAAATGTCATTCGCCATTAGACGACTCGCATTTAGACTAAGGTTACGACCGACAACTACTTGAATTTCTTGGTTGTTGAGACCCAAGCTTTTCATGTACTTGGAAATCTCTTCTTTCTTGAGACCCTTCTTAGCAGTTATGGTGGTCTCAATTTGGCTTTGAACATTCTTTAGATTTTTGAGTGTTTTTATGGCAGTCACTTTGTTCATCAATTCATTCTTCACATTAGCATTAATAATCTTATCAGAAAGGTTGTTTCTACCTTTATTGATCACACCCTTGACGACTGAATCAATCTTACGGTTCAATCCCATAATCTTTTCAGATGAATTTAATGTGTTTGTATTCGTGTTGAAATTGAACGCAACGTTATACCGCTTGGCTTCATCAATCTTGTTCGCGAGTGTGCGCTTTTTACTCGTGAGATGATCACCTTTTTCAGTCACTTCCTTGTTAATAGCAATCTTGATATTCGATAGGGAAATGTTAGAATTTTTGAAACGTTGAATAAACTTCGACTTATTGATATTGAGTGGCTGCAAGTATTGTTCCAATTCATCTAAATTTTTAGCTCGTTTTTCATTTTTAACTTTTTGTATTTCAGAATTGAATTCTTTACGAAGTTCGATAAGATTCACACCATTTAAATTTACTTGTTGAATGAAAGCATTCTTTTTATTTTGTGTTAAAACTGAATTTGCGTTCATGTATTTTTTCAACTCATTCCTTTTTGTAGTGAGTTGTTGAAGTTCTTTCATGTTTTTGGTATCCTTTTTAGTTTTACCCTCATTATTTATTTTGGTCTTAAGAGGGGTAAGTTTAGTGACATTATTGACTCTCTCAATATTCGTGGAAAAATTAACATTCAGTGACGTTGCCCTATTGGACAGCTTACTTTTACCCACACCGATGATCCTGACCTTCATGGCATTGACTTCGGAGTCATTCTTGAGTTTAAGAATATTAGATTGTATGTTGCTATTCAAGTTCATATTGGAGGCTATTTTTGATAAAGCCCGAACCTTTTCAGTAAATGTGCCCTTGACCTTCTCGTCACCCGCATTTCTAATCCGCTTTTCAAGAAGTGCTACACGATTAAGTGTAGTGAGTGTTGAGACGTTTATATTTACACCTAATTGTTTAGCGAGAGTAGTCAGTCGCTGTTTTTCAGTGTTCAGCGTTCTAGTATTTCTTTGATTCTTAAGTTTTTTAGCTTCTTCCACAAGTTTGCCAATGTTTTTGTTTCCGTTATTGAACTTACTCATGATTGTATTTTTATTCTGGGAATTCAGGTTTAGTGCATTGAGGTTTTTAACGAGACGAGTTCTCACATTTTCACTTTGTCCGCGAGACACTTCCTCCGCACGCGCTTTCGCGGCTCGTTTGAGTATGTTTATACTTTCACCCGCATTGAAACGTGTGAGGAAACTATTCTTGTTAGTTTGATTAATTTTCAAAGGTGTCAGATATGTGAGAAGGTTCTGCTTCACGAGAGATTTCTTTTCTTTGATTTTCTGTTCGACTAATTTTTCTGCGCGATTCTTCAACGAGTTTAAATTTGTCTTATTATCAATTAAATCTTCGAGACTCTTCTTATCATTATTTGAAAGTTTGACATTGACGACCATACCCATGAATTTCTTTTTCTGTGTATCAATGAAAGTATCACGCTTGGTCTCGTTTTCCTTTTTAGCCTCGTTGATGAGACTATTTATATTCGCACCTTCAGCTTTCGATCTTGACTTGAATGACAATTTACTCGCGTTGTTAATAAACGGGAGCGTCGCCAGGATTATATTCATCTTTTGTTCATTCGTCTTCATAACATTGTTCATTTCATCCGATTTGAGTTGCGCTTCAGCTTCTAACTGTCTCAAATTATCATTTATCATGCGATTGATAAGAGTCTGTCGATTCGCATTTGAGAGTGACATCTTACCAATCTTTGATATGAATTCACTCTCAAGTTCGCCATACTTTATGGCTTCATCTATGACACTTTGACGATTCACACCACCCACTCCCAACTTATTGAGAAATGGTTTCTCTCTTTTCAAACCAATCTTCTTGATTCGATTAGCCGCTATATCGAGTTTGATATTCGTCTCCACAATTGGTGCGTTTGGGACATTAGGAGCGTTTGGCACATTAGGTGCGTTTGGCACATTAGGAGCGTTTGGGACCTTGGGTGCGTTTGGCACATTAGGAGCGTTTGGGACCTTGGGTGCGTTTGGGACATTAGGAGCGTTTGGGACCTTGGGTGCGTTTGGGACATTAGGAGCGTTTGGGACCTTGGGTGCGTTTGGGACATTAGGAGCGTTTGGGACCTTGGGCACGTTAGGAGTGGGTAGAGGTCCTTGCCCCCCGGGGAATGGAACATTAGATCCTTTATTTTTGTAATATCCTAATCCCTGATTATCAGTTTTAAAAACGTAACCTTTTTTTTCACCGTTAAACTTTTTAGTTGAAATAAAATTCTTTTTATCAAAAAGTCCAACAAAAAATGATTTATTGGGTTTCTTAACTGCACTCACCTGACCGTTAAGAAATTTTGGTCTCTGACCTTTCATGAGAAGACCACCTTTAGGGAACTTTATTTGTGGAGTGGGAGTGGTGTTCTTGAAATTGTTGGCTACTATAGTGTTCTTGAAGTTATTCGTCTTCACTGTTGTGTTATTGAAATTGTTGGCTACTATAGTGTTCTTGAAGTTATTCGTCTTCACTGTTGTGTTATTGAAATTGTTGGCTACTATAGTGTTCTTGAAGTTATTCGTCTTCACTGCTGTGTTATTGAAATTATTCCCCACTGCTGTGTTATTGAAATTATTCCCCACTGCTGTGTTATTGAACACTGCTGTGTTATTAAATTGTTCCTTCTTGACTGGGGGTGAATACTTTTTCCCAATCTTCACGGGTTCATGAACTTTCATGTATCTGAGACGCTTACCGATAGAATCAATCATTTGACTCTTCGTCATCTGCTCCATCTGTTTGATCCCAACTTTACGGGCAACCCGTTTAATTTCATCACGTTTCGACGAGGAATTGAATAGAATGTCGTAATCGACGGGTTTCAATGGGGATTTCTTATCTACGAGGTAAGTCTTATTAGAACTCATAATCAATGGGGGGAGGGGTAACTTTCCCGCCTTGATATCGTCATAGACTTGACATATTTGTTCTTTTGTCAATTTAATAGTGTGTCCTGTATTCATCTTAATGAGTTTTTTTAGGACATCGAGATCTACGTCGGGATCGCAAACCTCAATCATATATAGTAAACTGATAAAAAAAGTGTTATGTCGAATATCCAATAGTGTACAATTTTAACTTTTCTTCGTATTCCATATTGAAATCAAATACATTCGTATCTCTTACATTAATTTCTACGATTTCTATGGGTGTCGTATACGTCTCTCTATTTGTAAGAGCTGAACGAACGAGTGAATCTATGAATTGTTTGGGAGTATCTATATTTTCCTGGTACATTTTGTCCATGATAATCTTAATACACGTAACTTCGTGTGATTTTTTACCAAGAAATGGAACTAGAGGGTAATCTTCTTTTGTACCACCATCGATGTACGTTTTACCATCATGTGTCCCACACGCGAATATGAATGGTACAGCCATACTCATACACACAGCATCTATGACCTTCATGTTTGGGTGTGTATCACGGGAAAAATAAACAGTTTCCGCACTGTTTAGACAATAAGCTGATATGTATATTTTAGTCTCCAATTCTGCGAACGTTGGATCTCCGTTACATATATCCACCAACTTTTTACGAATTGGACCCATATCAACAAAACCAAATTTGTTAAAAAATGAGCCCAAGCGTATTTTAACAAAATTGGGGATATTTAATGAGAGTGATGTATCCAAAATTTCATCCATCGACATACCGACCGCCAAAAATAACGCTAAAATCGCACCCGCTGAAGATCCGGATATTTCCTTCACGTCCGCGAGTGAAGATTCACGAGCTTTTAGTGCTCCAATGAGTGAGAATATTCCCATAGATGCCGGACCAAGTACGAGATACTTCATCTTCTTACTTAGTAGAACTGAGGAAATTGGCGACGCAAAAGCGCGAAAACCACCGCGAAGACGATCGCGTGGGTCAATACCGCGGGGAGGCTGGTCTGACCGGAACGGAACACACCACCCGAGCCCGGGGGCAACGTGAGAAGGAGACCGGGGCTGAGGGCCAGGAAGAGTGCGGTAGTGACGAGCAGGTCGGTCTTAGTGAGCACGAGACCCATGGCCTTGGCGACGAGACTGAACACAAGGAAGAACACGAGTGCGTGGAAAAAAACAGCCATCTGGTTGGTTTTGCCGTTCGCGAACTTGACGTTTTTGCCGGCGGTGGTCACGAGAACACCGGGGCTGAGCGCGAGAAAAAGGGCAGCGGGGATAGCGACTTTCTGGGACGTGATATCGGGAAACATTTAATATAGATGTATATATTTTTTCATGAAACATGTAAAGTGATAGAATGTGGCACCTCGCATCATTTCCCCATGGAGATGATTGTTATGTATGATTCGCCTGACATTCTTCCATATATGGGACAGGTGTTCATCGTACCATTCTGTATCTTCGTCCCGTTCGTTAGAATGGTCATGCTCCACGTAGCAAAATTCGACAAAGTCACAGAATTCCCCTGAGTGTTCAATTTGGGCATCATACAAGAGTGTTCGCATAGTATTCCACATGTGCCATAGTTCGTCTGAGTATTCGACTTCCCAGTCTTCGATATTCGGAGGAGTGTGATCGTCATCGATCCCGTCATCATCGCTGACATCGGGATCAAATCCATTTGAGGCTTCATATACGTATTGGCTCCAAACCATGATGCTTTACTTATCTTCTTTCTCGGGTGTTTCTTTTATACCTGTTAATGAAATAGATGTAGATTCTTTGGTTTTAAGTCCATCTTTAATGGCATTTAGGGCTCCTTCGACCTTTGTTTCGTCTCCACCGAAAAATGTCATGAGTCCATCTTTTATAGCATCCTTGTTCATACCTGACTTCCTGACGGATTTACGGATGCTAATTTTACCTTTCCTGAGATTAATGGTATCGATACCCTGTTCGACCATATGCTTTTTTACGTTTTCCTTGAGACGTTTCTCTTCCTGACTAAGGATTTTGATGTCAGATTTCGCTTCAGCTAATTGTTTTGTGAGCTCTACCAGTTTAGATACATTCTCGGAGAGATCAGGTGCAACGGTTGTCATATTAATTACATACTAATTGGATCAAATCTTTAAGCGCAGAGACCACGCTGCATGAGATCGGGGACGATGGTGGAATTGTTCCACACGAAAGGTTCCTTGGGGTTAGGGGGATCCTTGCGAATCTGTTGGTTCGCGTTGCGGAGGGCACCACCAACAGTCTCAGGAAAGCCGATCTGCTTGCGGGGCTCGAGGAAGTTCTGTCCCGCAAGGATGTCTTCTGGGGCAAACTGTCCAAAGTCCTCGGCTGACGCAACTTCGCGGGGGAGGAGAGACGACGCAAGACCGGTACCCTTGTTCATACCACCGCAGATGGTATCAGACCGACCCGCGGAGGGGCCGGCTGATGGACCCGCGGAAGGACCCATACCGAAAGGTGCATATTGACGCTCGACGATGGTGTATCCTGACTTGTTGTTCATGGAAAAGAGGAGGAAGATCAAAGCAGCGACGGCGACCAACATGAGGAGGTTCTGTTTACGACCCTTCATTATGTTTTATATATGTATAACAATTTTTTTATTGGTCATCCTCGTCGACAAAGGCATATTCTTCTGGGTAAGTATCAATCACGGGATCATCATGAACCTTGACCTGGACAATATTCCATGTGGAACCGAAAGCCTTTTTGGCAAACCAAAGTCCAGCAAATTCGAGGATGACATCACATGTTTTACTGGGCTGGACACCCCCAAAATCGATGAGTTCCTGCTGTGCATTGAATACCTTGGTAACATCAAGGTGATCACCAGTCACCTGACCATCCTTTAGGCTGGGGGTGTATGCCCCCTTGATGACACCTTCTGAGAGTTGCTTACCGAACCAAGTATCACAATTTTCATGAGCCGCCTCGAGATTTTGGGTATCAAGATCCTCAATCTTCTTTGCGTTGGCATCAGTCATGATATCTATCACCACTTCTCCTGACACATCGACAATCTTGACATTGTTCAACTGGACAAAACACTTGCGCTTCTCATCATTGAGAGCCTTCACAAAGTAGAGACCATCATCACCTTTGGCGGGGGAGTTGTAGATCATTTTATATGTCTAATGCGTTTCATTTCTTTAACCCAACAAATGGTATCTCTGCAGCCTTGTTAAGTAATGTCTTGGGTACCCATTGATTTCTCCTGGGGTTATACCCGTAGAGTGTCTTGGAGATGTTCATATTCTTTGGGAGGGACTTGGCATTTTCTGGGCGCAATGGAAATTCATTTTTCACATATGCTGAGTTATTGACAGTCTTCCATTTGAGATTCTTCAGGTTAAAGCGTTGATTTCCTGAAGATTTCCTATATCCCTCTACGTTAGTATTTTTCACTACGGGTTTGAGACCATGTACGATCTGTTTGGATAGTTTATCACCGGAGGGTTGGGTCGTAAAGTTTTTGTACTTGTAGGGGTCAATTTTCGAAGCTTTGCTGATAGAAATATTGGTGGGTTTGTTGGCTATCTTCTTCTTTGTAATGATCTTGGGAGCTATTCTCTTGAAGACTTCATCTATAGAATTAGAAGCCTTGATACGTTTATCAAATAGTTGTGACAGTTTAACAAGTCTCTGACGATCCGTTTCTTTCTTTTCTGGGCGAAGACGTAATTTATCCATCAAATAAATATCCTCGATGAGAAACTCTTTACTCGCGACAAAGAGTCGTTTATCGTTGATTAATTTACCTGTAATTACATCACGGTATGTAACACCTCTTTTTTTTGTAAGTGCCACTTCATACCCAAACTCTTTAGGGCGCATGAAAGGAATGTCGAGAATACCACCCATATTGAAATCCTCAATCTTCCCACTCTTTGGAGAGAAAATACGAATATTCAGGTCAAGTGCAAAAAGTTCCACATCGATGAAGATATCACCCTTACTTGACTTGTTGTTATTGGAAGTCTTCTTTTTCTTGATCAATGTGTATCTGCGTGTAACGTATGGGCCAGTCTGTTTGAACCCTATACCTAAAAACTTGAACAGTTTGGAATGTGTCTTTTGCATCAGCGTGATTCTCTTCTTAATGCGTAAATTGAGACGCTTAGCCAATTCTCCCATTTTATTCCATAACATGAGTTTTACTGCTTGAAGTTTTCCATAATATTTATCATTCATTGGAATCCTAGGTACAAACTTTGCATCGATATCACTCGTAATGATTCGATCCTTGAATTCTACATACAAGTTGAATGCCTCTCCACCACTCACGATGAGATCACCCGAGGAATTCAAGAACTGTGTGATTTCACCAATTGTGTCCAATATGATATCACGAATGGAATCAGTCACGAACACGTACATAATCTTTTCAAAATTTTTGTCAGTGTGGGTACTTTTGACTCGAGCCCGGAACTTACCAAAGTCTCTAGGTAAGTTTCGATCGTAGTACTTTTTCAATTTGGCATCCTTGAAAAATAAATTTTCATTCATGAATTTTTCAATTGCAACTTTTGAATAAATTTGGTCATCCATTATTATATCGTGATATAATAAAATGGTGTGCAACGTCATCGAGGAATGTCGATGCTATTCATACACAGGTGAAAAAGAACAGTTTTGTGGTGCGAGGAAAGGACCATATGTTCTACCATGCCCAACTGATTGCTGTGCGGGTGGTTGCCCTGACGATGGGTCTAGACAACCATTTAGGTTCATAGATAAACCTGATTTTGTCACATTGAACAACAGAAGATTTGTCTTTTTAATATGGCTATTTGTTACCACCGCGAGTATATACTACTTTAGGAACTTAAAGATTACATCGGTAAGAAAGATATAATGTCTCTTGAAACCATTCAAACCGAACTTGCTGCCCTCCGTACCGATGTTAAGAACTTGACGAAGATTATTCGCAAGATCAAGAGCACCCAGGAAGACCCCGATGGTGAGAAGGCTAAGGCTCGCGCTGCCAACAACGGCTTCAACCGCAAGCAAGATGTGACGCCTAAGTTGCGTGCGTTTCTCGAACTTCCCACCGAAGAACTCATCTCCCGCTCGGAAGTGACCAAGTTCATTAACAAGTACATCACCGAGAAGGGTCTTAAACACCCCGACAACGGTCGCCAAATCGTACTCGACGACAAGCTTCGCGACCTACTCGCACCCCCCGCCGACGTTGTGGTGACCTACCTTAATTTGCAGAAGTACCTCTCTCCTCACTATATCAAGAAGGAGGTTGAGAAGGCTTAAAAGATAAACACATAACATATATAACATAGTATGGTGACTTTCCTCACAAAGGAAAGAGCTGAACAACTTGTTGGTACAAAGATCAAAAACCTTGATTTGTACCAAAGAGCTTTTACGCATAAATCTGCTCTCAAAGAGTACGAACAATTTACAGAGTCTTTTGAAACACTCGAATTTATTGGTGACTCGGTCCTCGGGTTTGTCATCACTAAGTTTTTGTTTGATCGGTACGAAAGTCGCCAAGAAGGGTTCCTCACGAAAGCTCGTACAAAACTCGTTCGTGGTGAAACTCTCGCTAAGATTGCGAGTGTTCTTAAACTCAATGAACTCGTCATCATGGATGAAAAAGGAATGCGCAACAACTGGAATGAGAATCCCAAGATTTTAGAGGATGTCTTTGAAGCCCTGATTGGGGCTCTATACATGGATATCGGTCTTCTCCACGCTAAGGAATTCGTACTCAGAATTTTTCAAGACCCCGCATTTGTGGATATGAATTCTATCATGGTGGATGATAACTTCAAGGACAAATTAATGCGACACTGTCAGGTTCAAAATTGGCAACTTCCCGACTACAGGGTTGCTGCGCATCATGAAGGTCTCTTCTATATCGACATCTACATCAATAACGGCTTTGTTGCCAGGGGTGTGGCTAAGAGTAAGAAACAGGCGGAGCAAAATGCAGCCCAGACCTATTTTAGCGTTGCAGAAGAACTTAAAAACTACAACTTTAATTAATGTAAGATGCATCCTAATGTCAAAGCGTTGCTCGAAATTGAGTTCGCCGCCCAGAAGTCTGAAGAATGGCTTGCTCTCCGTGGCCGGATGCTCACCGCCTCGGATGCGGCCACGGCTATAGGCGTGAACAAGTATGAAACACCTGAAGGTCTGTTATTGAAGAAGTGCGGTCTCGGTGAAAAATTCATGGGCAATGCTGCCACGAGACATGGTGAGAAGTATGAAGATGAGGCTAGAATACTCTATGAACAACGCCACGGGGAGGTTGTGCACGAGCTCGGGTTGTGCCCACATCCGATACATAAATGGCTTGGTGGGAGTCCAGATGGTGTCACTGAAAGTGGTAAACTGGTTGAGATCAAGTGTCCTCCGATGCGACAGATTGTACCAGGGGAAGTCCCGCGTCATTATCTCCCACAATTGCAATTATGTATGCAAATCTTAGACCTTGAAGAAGCGGATTTTATAGAATATAAGCCTGCTGAGACCAATTGGCCAAAACCTGAGGAGTTTCAGGTTATCAATGTAAAG
>Ga0222634_1000546_pt1 | contig 16819 bp, 12 predicted proteins | sample AntAcemetageno50_FD_179807 | JGI IMG/M metagenome (GOLD analysis project Ga0222634, IMG submission 179807) | Saline water microbial communities from Ace Lake, Antarctica - #50 | ecosystem: Environmental > Aquatic > Non-marine Saline and Alkaline > Saline | place: Antarctica: Ace Lake | collected...
CACGGCCCCAGTCCTATAGCTGATGGCCGACCATTCGAATTAGCAGAGGGCGATGTCCAGTTAACAACTGTCATGGGCTCACTACAAGATATGAATGACGCTATTGAGATTGAAGTAGATGGCGTGAAGTATGACTCAAAGAAGACTGATAATAGACAGATTGGCTTCCAGACTCCCAAGTATCTTATCACTATTTGGTCAAGAAAGGCTCAAGCATAATGGCGGCTCTTCCTAAGACTGGACCGGGCTCAAGTAAGATTGAGATGTCGTTTACAATTGAGAACATCCCAGGTGTTGAAATAGAGATTGCTTCCATCTTGGCAGACTCGATTGATAAGGCATTTAGAAAACTATCACAGAACTTTCAGGACCTTATTATTGACCCATTAATCCTGGGTGGTGGAGGGTGGAAACCACTAATTAAAACAGCGGCTTACAAGTGGCTAACATCGCCAAAAGGTTACGCTGAACTGGGCTTTACAAATGCACTAACACCATTGGTATTACTATCAGCTTTACGTAAGTCATGGGATATCAAAGTCATATCAAGAAGAACTGGAAAAACAATTAACACTGGAGTGGTATTCAACTGGGCTAACTTAGAAGAAATTTATAGAGCTACAGAGCATCCAGCCGCTGGTAAACAAGGATTGCCTAGTGGACGTTCTTGGTTTGAATGGTTGTACGCTGGTCTCCCACTAAAAGAAGATGGGTTCCATTTCAAGAAGACCGGACCTGCCCCTGGTGTGCGTTCGTCGTCTATTGCTGGTGCTGACGCTGGTCGAATGGTCGCAGGTGGATTCTGGCAGGTTAAGCCTCGCTTCCGTGTTGACCTTGATAAGCTGTGGAGCCGTAACGAGAAGAAGATTACAAGAGTGATTGAAAACTACATTTCAAACCAGATTACACTAGAGGTAGGTAAATAATGATTTACGGAAACTCACATAACATTCTAATAAATGTAAAGATGCTGTTCGACAGTATGTTCTTAAGAGACGGTTACTTTACTAACGTCTCCCAAGGTGACACTGTACGCGGTGTAGATGTATCAATGCTGGTACGCGACCCAAACTCAGACAACTACTTCGCAGGTATCTCAGGTGCCCAGGTATGGCAGAGCCCTTACCAAGAGTGGGTTTATGAGTCTGGCATCACAATGAATGATAGCCCATACATAAGTGGTATGGCTCCACCACTACAGGCGTCCGGTATCATAGTGAACGGCACCTTCTTTGCCCAGAGCGCAGGAGTCTCGGGAGTAGACTTCTTTATTGATTATATTAATGGGAGAGTCATCTTTGACAGTACAGGAGCTATCCCAGAAAACAGTCAAGTTCAAGCTGACTATTCATATCGTATGGTACGAGTGGATACCGGAGAGAACTTTGATAGAGCAGAAATTTCATATCACGCTGAAACCGAACTAAAAGACAATCCTTGGAGTAACCAGAATACACTATATCCCAGCGGGGGTAAGAAGATTGGCACTATGCCAGCCGTATTCTTAGAACTTGCCGAGGGTGACCAACGGGCTTATGAGATGGGTAATCGCTCATCTATCAAACAGCAGCCTGTAAATTGTCACATTTATACATATTCGCTACCGGAACGAAACTCAATTATGGATTTAATTGATAGCAGATGGCATATTGCAATGCCTATGGTAGACATGAATTGGGCACCTTTGCCATTATCAGGTTTATATGGGACTTTGTCGCCAGAGTATATCCCGTTCCAGACATTACTAGAAAACCCGTTGCACGATGGAAATAATGTAATTTCAAAGAAATACTATTTTAATGAGATTAGAACCAGACCAATTGAGCCTCTAGGGCGGCTAAAGAGAGCCATTGTAGAGATTCAGACGGAGATTCACAATATCGCGCCTACGGGGCGAATTGACCCAAATCCGTATGTCTAAATATGTGTATAATATACTAGCAGTTTTGACTTCTGCGTATTAGCAGACGTACACCTTAAAAAAAGAGGAAAATTAATATGGCCAACACACGTACATTCTACGCGGTTTACCAAGTAGCGATTAAAGATAATGCAGCAAGCCCAACGCATAATATCGCTCCAGTGAACTCGAGAGAATTCGCATCTGGATGGGCTCCAGGGGCAAGCTTAGGGGCGGTAGACAATGTCGCCGGTCTCTGGGAAGTCGTTCGTGGCGTACAAAGCGTTGGCGTTACAACTAACTTCCAGACGGAGCAGGCATTCCAGCTCGGTCAGGTAGAACTTTACGAGGTTGCTGAACGTCAGCCAGAAGTTGAGGCTACCCTGGAGAAAGTTTTGGATGGTTCAAAGCCCATGTTCTTCATGGTAACAGACCCTTCATTCAACGCCAACATTGTAGGTAAGGTAGCTTCTTACCGAGTGGATGTTGCTCTTGGCATTTATGCCGATAGCCAGACACGCGCACAGAACAACCCACTAACAGTGCAAACCCTTTCGGGAATGTATCTGTCATCATTAGCTTATAACTTCTCAGTAGACGGTCCTTCAACAGAAGAAATTGGTCTAGTAGGAAATGACAAGCTATGGGCTCTACTTGATACATCAGTATCTGGTCACCCAAATGCAATTTCAGACGTAACAGACAACGCTGGTACTGATGCCCAGGCACCAGAGGGTATTCCTCTTGGCGCATTTTCTGGTCTTCAAGAACTAGCAGGTGGTACCGCTTCAGCAGGTCTAACGTCTGTTGTTGGTTCAGGTGTCACACGTCGTGAAGAAGTAGACATTGCTCGCTCAGTTCTACCAGTTCACATTCCGGGTGTCTCAGGCGCTCAGTCAGTAGCTGGCGTAGGTGCTGATACACTAGGTGGCCTAGTCGGTCAGACAATTACCGTTGTAACTGCCAACACTGATAACGTAGTAGAACACATTCAGAGCATCTCGCTTTCAGTAGACTTCGGTCGTGAGGACATCTTCGAACTAGGTTCGAAGCGTCCATTCAGTAAGACAGCATCATTCCCAATCCAAACATCAGCATCAATCGAGGTAATCTCGGCTGAAGGTGACTTGGTTGACGCGAAGGCTGGCCTTGACTGTGGAGCAGATGAGCTACAACAGAATAACACTGTAATCGTAAGAACTTGTGACGGTCTTCAGGTTGACCTAGGAGACTCTATGTTCCTAGAATCAATCGACCAAGCAGGTGGTGGTGCAGACGGCGGTAACCTAACGGCTACCTTCAACTACACAGGATTTAATATCTTTAACGTAACACACGATACGTTCCTACCTTCTCACCGAGTTTACATCGAACGCGGACCAGAATCTCGATTCAACTTAAGCTAATGCAAGAGTAGTTTCGCTACCGGCAAGGCGGCCCATACTCGGGTCGCCTTGCTTTTTTCAAGGAATAGGCATTATGGAAAAGGATGAAACAGCCCTGCTGGAAAAGCAGGCTAATCAGGTGATTGCATCAAAGAAGTTGGTATATACTTCAGCGGGACCGTTCTGGTTTCACGCACCAACGCTCGACGATAGAATGATTTCTAGAAGCATCTATGAGAACCGCCTTAAACAAAATATTGAGGCTGGCATATTAGAATCAGACGATATGCTTAAAGAGTACCGAGAACAAGGTCTCTGGGATGACACCAAAGAAAAGAATCTAGAGGCACTACCTGCCCTTATTGAAGAGATGTCAGAGCGCGTAGATAATGAATCTCGCAACCGCGTCAAGAGGCAGAAGTTGGAGAAGTGGCTAGTAAAACTTAATACCACTTATGCCGAATTACTATATGACCGTAATACGAGACTCTCCAATAGCGCAGAATATATAGCTCATGACTCGGCCTCACTATACCTATTATGGTCCTCAGTTCGTCAACTAAACGGCGACCGACTGTGGCCAACATTTGAAGATATTGAATCGGACCAAGATATTGTTTTTATTGAAGAATTGATTTCATTCTATATCGGTATGATGCAGGACCTTCCTGAAGCACAAATCAGAGCTATTGCCCGCACTTCGATGTGGAGAATTAGATGGTCAGCTTTTAAGCGGTCATCAATTGAGCTTTTTGGGCGACATTCTCAGAATCTGTCCAACGACCAGTTCATGCTGGTTCACTGGTCTCAGGTGTATGACAGCGTGTATGAGAGCCTTGAGAGGCCACCAGAGGAGGTCGTATTAGATGATAAGGCTCTGGACGAATGGCTATTAGAACAGAATGAGAAGTACAAGAGAGAGGTCGGACAGCGGTATCACGGAAAGGGAGTGACAAAGGGCAACTCTAAGATTGATAACGCATCTGAGGTATTCAAGATAGTAACCGGAGAGTTCGATACAGATGGTGTTTGGCATGAATATACAGAGGAAGAGAGATGGGCAAAGATTGAAAGAATCCGTAATCTTAACTCACCTTTAGCTAGAAAAATTAAGAGTAACGAAGAGGAAAGACTCCGCGATACTCCCGGACAGTTCATTCAAGAGCATGAACTAAGAAAAAGTAGAGACCACCGAGAAGCAATGGGTGGCAAGGTAACAAATAAAAGGAGATAAGAATGTCAGATTTTCGGAATAGGTCAAAAGCACGTTTTGAGGAAAGAATGAAAAGACATGTTAAAGATACATATGTGGGATGTTTAGACGCTGCTGAGAAGCTTCTTGGTGTAGATACCAGAAGTACGTCTTGGAGACAGTTTAGATATAGAGTCCTTAATTTAGGTAATGACAAGATTAGACAAGTAGATGTTGAATTACAAGACTACACTATTGAATTCAGACCGGCTATTTTTAGTGTAGAATATAAGGTAGATGTACCTGATGGAAAACTCGTTGAATTTGAGTTTGGCTTTGTCGATGATGAGCCTTACTTTACAATGTTGAGTAAAGCTGAAGAGCCAGGAAAGGCCGTTTCAGAAGCACTTAGCATTGGATACTTTGTTCGTAACCCGGGCAATGGTCTATGGGTTTTCGGTGTCAAGGGCATGTACGATTTATTCCATAAGGTTATTCCGTTCTTTGATAAGAACGAGTGCTTCAAGGGTAAGACTCTTGAACGATATAACACTTGGAAGGAAAAGGTTTACAATATGGAGAAGGCAAATGCTTAAGAAAGATTTAAAAGTTAACTTTAAGTACAACAAGAACCCAATCAAACTAGTTGTCCGTAGCGAGAACTATAAGGTATCTCAGGTACTTAAGGCTGAATATGCAGTAGCATTCCGCCGCGCTATCGGTATGGGAGTTGCAACACGCGCATCTATGTCCGAACTATTAAAGCGCGAAGGCGTCTGGACTGAGATTGATGAAGAGAAACTTCTCCAAAAGACAATAGGTGCTGGCTTACTAGAGGTACAACTGATGACTGCCGAAGAAGAGGGTCTGGGAGTTGTGGCCAAGCAGATTGCATTTAAACTTGTCAATATGCGTTCTGAGATTTATGACTTAGTCAAAATCAAGCACGAGCCACTACAGCACACCGCAGAGTCGATTGCCGAAGATGTTCAACTGGACAACTTCATTACGCTTTGTACGTATGATGCTACAAATGGAAAACCATACTTCCGTGACCATAATGACTTCCTTGCCCGCCGAGATGATGCGGACGCAAAGAAGGTGTATGTCGCTGTAATTGAAGAACTCAGTCGAGATAATTTCGAACTGATAAGAAACCTGCCAGAGAACAAGTGGCTACTAGAGCACAAGTTAATTGACAAAAATGGTGCCGCAATTTCTGAAGAAGTTTTAAAACTGCTTGAAGATGAAGAGGAACTAGAAGTAGTTATTGGAGAGGATAAAGCTGAGTAATGGCTAGACAGTTTGTAATTAATGGAACGGCCGTAATTAAGAAGGTCAAGTTATCGCAACAAGCACGTAGCGCACTACAGAATATTGCTATTTCTGTGGATACGACACAGGTGCAGCGTTCGCTTTCTAGACTCGGCGCATCCATTCAGCAAACTATCCGCCCACTCCGAAACCTAGGTAGAGGTTCGGCTGGTGTAAACAGATTAGCGCGTAGCATGGGAAACGTTGCTAGTGCCACCGGCCGAGCCAATACCAATCTTAAGAAGACAGATATTCTTCTATTCCAGGTACTACGTAAGGCCTCGGCTTTCCGTGTATCAACAATTATCATTAATGGATTCTTTAACGCCTTCTCAGAAGGTCTAAAGTTCACTATTGAATTTGACGCAGCCCTACGTAACATCAACAAGATTCTACGTACGACTGATGCTGACCTAACTGCTTTCGGTAGTAGTCTGATTGCTGTTGCAAGAGACTTCAACCTAGCAGCAGAAGAAGTTGCCAAGGGTGCCCGTACTGCCGCGCAGGCAGGTATCGCTGGACAGGGAGCTTCTGCACAAGAACAACAGGTCGCTACTCTTGGCCTAGTTCGTAAAGCTGCCCTACTAGCTGCAACATCGACACTAGAATTTGAGCAAGCACTTGAAACACTACTTGCCGTATCGAAGCAGACTGACCAGAGCATTTCAGGTGCCGCAGTAACAATTGCTAAGTTCGCCGCTGTAGAAGATGCTGCCGCTGTAGACGCCTCGGCTCTTGCTGAAGTATTTAAGCGTGCTGGTACAACTCTATCGCAGAACTTCGGACCAAACCTAAACGACGCAATCGGACTTATCTCGGCTGTATCTGAACGTTCGCGTCAGAGTGCATCGGTTGTTGGTACGTTCTTCAAGACACTTGGTGCCCGACTATCGGGTGCTAACTCAGAGGCCGTGTCTGGACTAAAGAAATTAAACATTTCTATTGAAGACTCAAACGGTAACCTTAAGAATCTATCGGTACTACTAGGTGAAATCAGAGAAGCAACTAAGGGGCTTGGAGCACAAGACCTTGGTGAAGCTCTTGGTCAGATTGGTGGAGTACGTCAGGCAGAACTATTCAGAATTGCTTTGGAATCTGGTGGCAGAGCGCAAGAACTTGCAGCCGCTGCATCTCAGGGTGTTGCTACACAAACCAGAAAAGCAGCAGAAGAAAGTGCGAAGTTTGAAACCTCACTTAACAGAATCAAGCAAACATTTAATGAGATTGTTAATGACCTAAGAAATGGCCCACTTTCTAGTGTATTTAAAGACCTTGCAGATGGACTTGAAGGCATAGTTTCATTCTTTAAGAATCTCGACTTTAGTGCTCTTGGTGGACTTGGCGCAGGTATTCTGGGTGGTGGAGTAATCAATCAGCTAACTGGTGGTGGATTATCATCATTCGGAGGTAATGATAACAGTAAGAGCGAACGCGAAAGACTTAAGCGTGTTTCAAATCTTGGTAAAGCACGACAGAAGATTCTTGCACGTAACAACTCAATCCTTCGCAATAACAGCAGCCGTATGCAAGTGCTTGGCAAGGGCCTTCGTGGAGTTAATAAGGCACTCCCAGCATTCGAAGCTAAGACCATTGCGCTATCAGTCGGTATTGGATTCTTGGCCGAAAAGCTACGCAATCTAGGTAAAGAGTCTGATAACAAGATTGTCTCAAAACTTGGAGAAGTTGGTGGAACCTTTGCACAATTCTTACCATTCGGACCAAAAATTGCTTCCTTAGCAGTTCTTGTTCAGGAGACTGTTGGTAATTTTGAAAAAATTATTACAGTATCTAGTGCTCTTGAGGGTAACCTTGAAGCGAATGCAAAGCTACTTGAGCGAGGTCAAAATGACATTTTTAAAGGTAACGGAGGCGCTGACCCACAAGGCGCAGCATCACTTCGTAGACGAGCACAGGGTGAAATATTCGATAACGGCATTAATGGTGGTAACGACGCACAAGCTGACTTACTAGCCGGTAAGTTCGCCGCTATTGTTGAAGAGGCCGTAAGAGGTATTGATACAAAAGACCCAGCAAGTGTAGATGTTGCTAAGAAGAAGATTCAAGAGTTTATCCTTGCAGGACTTGAAGGTGCTGAATTTGAACAGTTATCAGGCCTTAAGAACTTCGCTGCCTTTATTGATAAATTAGATGGAGACTTAAAGGATACGTTTGCAATTGCTGACGCAGATGCATTTAGTACCTTAAGTGAAACAATTCTACAAACAACTATTCGCCTTGGAGAGTTTCGTAATGCAACTACCCAATTCTCAGATGGACTTGCAGCTATTTCAAAGACACAGTTAGAACAAGAACTTAAGCTAATTACTGCGCGACAAAAGGCATCAGAAAGCATCGCAAATGTATTTAACGCAGAACAAGAGCTGTTCAATTCACGTATCGACGCTGGCACAGCAACAGAAATTTCACAGGCAATTTCACTAGAACGTGAGCTTGCTAATACTAGAATTGCAGCCATTACAGAAGCTAACAGGGCTATTGAACAAAAGGAAAAGAGAAGACTCCAACGTGTCCTTCAGGGTAGTCAGGAGAAGCTAGCACTTCAACTAGATTTACGAGACCAGAATGCTAATGACCCAGGTAGAGGCAGTGGTCAGAAGATAGGTAGTCTAAATAAGCAATTTGATGAGTTGAGTGTAGCCATTAAGAAAAACCAAGACGTTATTGCAGGAACAATCCGTTCTCTTGCAAGTGGCAACATTGGTGCTACTGCTCTTGCAAAGGTTGAGAAGAACCTACTTGAAATTCGTCAACTTGAAGTTAATCTTATTCAACAGGAGCTATCAAGCCGTTCGGCTGCCAATGATGCTCGTCGAACAGAAATTGCAAGAAATATTCAAGTTTCACAGTCACTTACACAGTCAGCATTGACTGAAGCTAATGCTCGCGAAAAGTTACAGTCAGCAATTGCAAACAAAAACGACCCAGTTGGTGACGTTGACGGCGAGGTTGCAAATAGAAAGCGAGTTCTTGAGTTTAGACTTGCGGGTATCCGTTCAGAAATTTCAGCACTTCAACAGCTAGAAGCAACTGCGCTAGAAGTACGTAAAGCGGAACAGCTTGACATCATTAAGAGATTAGAGTCAACACGAACAGGTGTTGCATCTAAGGATGGAGATGTTGACGCAGGTGTCGGCAGAGCCAAGAAGATTATCGAGAGTATTGGTAGTATTCAAGTCAACAACGGTAAGCGCGTTCAAGGTCTCCTAGTCAAACAAGCCCTATTAGAAGGTAAGATTCGCGTCACCGCTATCGACGGTTTACGTCGTCGTCTTGATGCTGCCCGTAAGGTTGAGAAGGAACGTCTTGCCGCTGCCGGTAAGTTACTAAACGTAAGTAAGGCAATCAAGGAGTCTGTGGCAAGTATCTTTGAGGCACAGAAATCACTTACTGATTCCATTCGTACTAAGCTTGAAGAAGCAGCAAATGAAATTAAGAGTAAGCGTGGAGCACTGTCAACTGCATTCGATGGTCTTGCTTCTGCACGAGAAGCATTGATTGACGGAAGCCGTGACGCCGCAGGTGCGTTTGCAGACTTCAACACTGAAGTTGCTAAAGCAGCAATTGCAGCCGATAAGATTCTAGGTAAGTTCTCAGGCCTAAGACAACAGGCAGGAGCGCTTAACTCAGCACTAAACGAAACAATCGACGCAGCAGCCCGCGCTGGTGCATCGGAAGAGAAGCTTTCAGAGCTACGTAAGGACGCGGCCGAACAACAGCTATCTCTATTCCAGAAGCTACTTTCTGACAGCCAAAGTAAGGCGGAGTCATTCTTTACCTCATCTGGTGAGGACAGACAAGGCTTTGTTCAAGGTCTAGCATCAATTCAGCAAATCGCAGGACAGTTCGGTGGAAACATTGATAACTTCCGTGGTCTGGACGAGGGCGCACTAAATGACCTTGGTCGCTCACTAATCAGTCTACCGCAAGAGGTTCGTCAGAACATCGCCGGAGCACTTGGTCAGCTACCAGATGGAGTTCAGGTTGCAGGACTAAATCAAGATGAGATTAAAGAAATTCTTCAGGGCGCTTCTCTCGGTGAATCCGAAGAAGTTGGCATTGAAAGACTATCAGATACAATTCAAACAGTCGCAGACTTGACACGTCAGGTTGCAGACCTTAACACGTCACAGCTAATCACCTCACAAAGAGGACTAGCAGAACTACAAGCTGGAGTTGCCGAAGCGCGTGAGCAGGTACTCATTTCTAAGAACGCACTATCTCAAGCTAAGTTAGACGCAGTAAGAACACAGGCAGCCATCCGTGATGTTGTTGCAACCCTTAATTCTCAAATTGGAGAATCAAGAGAATCATTCAAGAACGATGCAGCACAAATCGCAGCAACAATCAAAGACCCTGCGGAACGCCAAGTGAAGCTACTAGAACTTATGGTTGAATTCCAGAAGCAAGCAGCAGGAAAGATTAGTAATACAGCGGGACTTGTCGGCAGCGTGACTCCTAATTCAGCAATTGAAACTACTAACACTCGTCTTCCAGGTGTCATTAATGGCCCAGGTACGGCTGGTAGAGAAATCACGGAGAACATTTCAAAAGGAATTGAAGAAGCAAACAGAGAGCTGAGAGCTGAGATTACAGGATTGAAGACTGTTCTAAGTGGAAACTTTACAGATAATATTGTTCGTAGCATTGAAGCCACAGAGAAACTAGCATCAGAATTCAGAGCATCTGCCGCAAGCGCAGTTCAAGATGTAAAGGCAGAGCTTAACATTGACAATACACAGAAAATCAATATCTCAGGTGCAACAGAGATTGTGGAATCAGTAATTCGCGCACTTGAGACAAAGGACTTTGTCACACAACAGGACCTGACGGAAATTCAGAAGGTGCTTGCGAAGGTAATCGAGGACCAGATTAACGCTGGCATCACTCGTCCTAACAGAGCACTTGGAGGTTAATAATGGCAGACATCATTTCAGTACCATCTAGATTCGGTTCTCCTTATTGGGAACTATATTACGGTGGTCAAAGACTGCATCCAGCGCCGCTCATTTCCTTTAACCGTTCCTTTAACCGTAACGATAATGATGAAGCACTGTCCTATGAGGATAAGTGGACTCTTAAGGGTCTATACCTTAACCAGCCATCAGGTTGTTATGAAGACATTGTAGAGAACCAAACAAATATTAAGAATATCTTCGCGCAAGATGGGCTCGAACTAACTATCCAAGCCGGTGCTGCTCACCAGAATCTTCCATCCGGGACTTTAGTCACTAGTGGAGTTTACCCATATGTTGACTCACTTGACCTTCCAGAAGGTAACGACCAGTTCTCTCGCTTCAACTATGAGGTAACACTTGTTGCTAAGGTTGCAGCCAGTGGTGCAGATGGTGCAGTTGAGTCTGCATCAGACACTTGGTCCTACGAAGAAGTTGCAGAGAACGCAACAACAACAGTAATACACTCAGTAGCTGCTGTAGGTATCAATACTGCGGTCAGCGGAAACCCGAGTAACTCTTTAGCTAATGCTAGAGACTTCGTGTTCTACAGACTTGGAACAGCTAACGCACCCGCAGAGTTCCCAAACTATGTTGTCCCAGGAGATGTTAGCGGAGTAGCAAACAATCTGTTTGAGTTCCAACGTAGCCGTACAGAATCAATTGATATAGAGACCGGTTCGTACGAGGCTAAGGAAACATTCGTATATGTTAGTGGTGTTCTACCATTTGCTGACGCACAAACATTCCAGTATGACAAGGACTCAGAAGGTATTGTAAATATCTCAGCTCAAGGTACAGTTCAAGGTTACCCACGAAGCGACGGGACTAAAGACCCATTCGCAGCGTTCTTCAATGCACAGAGTGGTTACCTAAATACAATCCTACCTTCGCTACCTGCGCTAGCTTCTGGCTTATACACAGACTACAGCGGTTCAGGAACACTGTCTGTTCAGAACCCACAGTCAATTAATATCACAGAAAATAGATTCCTAGGAACTCTATCATATACTATTCAGTACACAGACGACCCAAGTGAGAATTTGCCGTCAGGTATTGTAGAGCAAACAATGAATGTTAGCCGTAAGGACGGTATCCGTCTAATGGTGTCGCACGTAATCCCACAGAGAAGACTTGGAAATATCCTTCAGGATATCGGAACTTCTACTCCTGGGAGTCTTGCTATAACATGCTCTGCTAAGTCAGAGAATACAGGTGACGTTATTGCAGACGTTAACAGGTCTATCTCTCACTGCCAAGACCTTGTGAATCAGAACAGACCAAATGCTGCGGAGTTTATTAATCTAAGATTATTAGACGTTACGCAGGACCACAGTAAAATTGATTTGACAGCGAATGTGACTGTCTCATATGAGTTTATCATGGACCTCGCAACTGTAAATAGTCCTAACTCAGACATCATCCTCTTCCCGATTGCACCTTAATATGCCTATCACAGTCCCAACACTAGACATTATTCAGTTTGACAACGCCATCGACCCTTCAGGTACTCGTGACCTTGGAGCGGGAGCAAGCGGTTTTGTCAAATTTCTAACTACTTCTTCCTCTGGACATCTAGACTATGGTTTCGTAAACGTTACCAATAGCGGTGTTCTTGCAGGTACAAAGATGTTACTATTTAGACCAGTGAATCTCGGAAGTGCCCAAGAGGTTTATAACTTCCGTTTCCATCTTAATTCAATCAGTTCTTGGTCTACTGGTACATATCAATTCTTATGGAATAAGGCTAATCACTTCGCAAGTGGTGTCAGTCTCCTAACAACAAATGATAATATTCCAACCTCATTGCCGGGTACAAGTAACGTACTCTCGACAGCGAGTGGAACTTATATTCAGGCTGTGGCCGAGTCAGGTGTATCTCAGTATATCTACCTCGACCTGTTCGTGGGCGTAGACGTGCCTGTAGGCACCTATGGCGGACCGGGCAATGGCGGCTTCCGTTATAAACTTACTTACGATTTTGTTTAGGGTAATGTATGAACTGTATTGAATGTGGAAATAAAAAGACTAAGTATGATAGAAACTTACCTTGTCACAAGTGTTATATTAAGCGCCGTAATATAGAATTAGATTCTGTTGGCGGAAGAGTATGTAAGAAGTGTGCTAACTGTCATGCTATAAGAACTGAGATGAGAAGATAATGCCATTTCTAAGTGGAATCCAAGGAAGTTATGTTTACGGAGAACTAAACTCACCAACTACTCAATTCTTTGAGTGGGACGTGAGAGAAACGTCTTCACCTGCCGGGTCAAGACACATATATGCTGGTCATCCTGCATGGGTAAAAGAACTAGGCGCTGAAACTGCCAAAGCTCTTGAGTTTGAAGATGTTATATTAGACTTCGCCAACAGTAACTTAGGTGGAGTGTACCAAGGTCGTGTCCAGGCGTTTACTTTCGGACAGACTAACGATAATTTTAGTGTCTCGAACCTTCGTTTCTGGATGCCTTCAGGTACGGCTCTCAATCCGGCCTCTGGATATCTTGAGTTTGCAGCGTCTGGAACTTGGATTCCAAATGCAGTTCTACCTTCGGGTGCTGGCACGGAGATTCCATCCACTCTGCCCACGCTTCGGAATGTCTTGAGACAGGATGACTTGCTCGGCAATCTCGAACTTTCAGGAGACAGTGACCAATCTCAGTTTGTCTACATGGCTCTGAGTGTTGTCTCTGGGATGCCACTTGGTCAGTATGGTCTCAACTCCAATGGAGACTTAGCATTCAGAATGACGTATGATTGGTATTACAAGTTTCAAGGGTCAGGGAGTATGACCTAAAGTATCTTATATCTATTTACGCATGGCCTCTACGATTGGTTAGCGTAAGGTTTTATATATACTTGTTTATTCGTTTGGAGAAGGCTTGAGACTTTAAGAATCTTTTTCACATCCTGTCCTCCCTTTTCTAATATACCATAGACCAATACCCCTTGACACCCTGTTTTTTGGAATTTAGTGAGTAAGTCACTGTTATTGAGAATCTGGGGCCAAAATCGTCCGAATCTGGGGCAAAATCGTCCGAAAAGGTGTATTATATTATCAGACGACAGAGCGCGTCGGGTTCTATTGCTCCTCCATTTTTGAGTTCAGAGCCACCCGAAGCCCAACGACTCAAAGACAAAAATGCTAAAATTACGCATTTTGACCAGAAATTTATTTAAGGAGAAAATTATGCCATCAGCAATTAAAGCAGGAATCTCAGCAGCCGGCGCAGCAGCCAACGTAATCAACGTTGTTCACGCGCACCTAGGCCGCCGTATGGTTCGTTCGAACGTTCTTACTCGCGCCGTCCTAAGCCGTGTAGAGCTAAACGAAGCAGACAAGATTGATTCATACACAGTCGTAACTGTATAGTTATAGACCATAGTCTTAGACTAAGCCTAACCCGGTCTCGCCTTGCGCGGGGCCGGGTTTTGGTGTATAATAAGCATGTACTGTACGTACAGGAATAGGATAAAAGTATGTTTAAGGTAAAGGATAAAGTCATTATTTGGGGCGACTCACAATTCCCTCTCCCAGAGGAGGTCGCTGATAAAACTGTAACCAAGGTATACGGTACAGCAACAGCCGGACTTCTATCAGGTGCTGGCATTCTAGTCAAGACCAGGGGTCATTCCGTAGAGTACATGACTTGCTCTGGATATCACGCAGCAGGACATCTTGTTGGAGACGTACCAGCAGCAGGCGAAATTGTATATACTAGAGAGCAATTAGAGCCAAGAGCCCCACACAAATCATTTACATTAGTTTCAGAGAAGAAGATTCAGAATCAACTCAACTGGATTAATGTTGAATTCACTGATGGCACCCTGTTCATTCTATGTCCATTCACACTCCAATATGAGGTTCAAGTAAATGCCTAATCTTACCGTTTCACCGGGTGCATCACAGTATTACTCTGGGGTCTTCCCTCAGACGTATGTACTGCCAAATATCAGAGAGAATCCTACATGGGTATCTCAATGGAAGTTTGACGATATCACCAGCGGCAGCGGACTAGACTCTCAGAATTTAAACCACCTTGTAGCATCAGGAACGCCAACTCAAGTTGCTGGTTTTCGTCAAAGTAGTGGAGTACAATTCAATGGCACTGATTCTTGCTTCTATTTAGAATGGTATAATGGCTCTGGTATTGGTCCATTGATTCGCACAGGTCGTGACCCATACCCTGGTAATCCAGACGGAGTAAGTCAAGCTCCTACACAAGACCCACACTTTGGCTTTATGTGTTCGATGTATGTTGACGACTTTACGAATGACCAAGTCATCCTAAGTAAGTGGAACGAAGTTGGTGGCGACAGAGAATACATGATTGGTATTAGCCCATCTGGCGGTATCTTTGTTCAATGTACAACAACGACAGGTACAATCACAGTTGCAGAAACTGATGTTGTAGGCGGCATGATTCCTTCGGGTCAGTGGTTTGACTTCGCATTCGGACTTCACGGGGTAGACTCAACATCTTCAAGTTCAGGCCCAGGGTTCACAGTATTCGTAAACGATACAATATGGCACAGCGCATACGGCTTTCCTCTAACAGTCGAAGAGGTCAATGCTTCAGGTATATTTTGTATTGGAGCCGCAGACGTAAACGGAGTAGAGCCATCTGGGTTCTTTACAGGCCGAATGGAAGATTTTAGATGGCTTAATGGAGCAAGTGTTGCAGTATCAGAATACAACGCATTTGTTTCTGGAGTTACACCACTAGCAGCATACCCTGCATTAAATGATTTAAACCCATATCTTGGCATGCACTTCCAAATGAATGCTCTACCATCTGGTAATGTTCCTCATAGAATTGAAGACCAATATTACATTGAGGAAAGAAAGTCACTCCAGCATGTATATGCATCTGGCACACAACTACGCGAAGCTTCTCAAAGGTTAGAGCCTGGGGCAGCAGACGGAACTCATGGAAGCGGTATTGCCTTTATTGGACCAACTGCAAATGCAGGAACTGCCTTCTACACTAGACCTAATGGATATATTCCAGCAAATGGTGGCATTGTTCCAAAAGGGTCATTCTCAATTATGTACTGGATTCGTCCGCACTATGCAGGGACACAATCTTCTACGTTTCTTGGATGGAAGCAAGTTACTACAGTTAATGGACCATATAACCTAGCACTTGGAAATATGGTACCAAGCATTACCTGTGGATTTGACCACAATCAAAAACCAAGCTTTGAGGGAGCTAAAATTTCATCTGGTGTGTGGACACATATAGCACACGTTGTAAATTATGAAGAGGGTATTGTACATACTTATCAATCTGGAATCTGGAATAAGAGCAATGAGTTCCAAACTTCTGGACTATGGTCAGGAAAACTTGTTGCTATACAAGCTTTTAGAATGTTTCATCAGACTACTAATACAACCGCTTATGGTCTGTCTGGTATCTTAGATGAGATTGCAATGTTCCACTATCCAATGACCTCTGGTCAGATTGGTGACATTTATCAAAGTCAGTCAGGATTCTTTGTTCCTGGTAGTGCTACAAGTGAAACACAGGGCATTTATGTCGGCGGTGTAGATATTGATATAGGCTCAGGACATATTGGCGGATACCTAGTCACCGGTGTTAGCGCATCTGGTACTATCGGTGGATATGTTAGCGGCGTACCATACTTTGAGTCCGGTATGCTTGGTGGCTACATTCGGACAGGTGTATCAGCATCTGGTTCACAAGGTGGTTATATTAAAAGTATTCTCGACACAAGCGAGTCACTTGGTGGTTGGATAAGAGCATCAGGCGCAGCAGGGCTGTTCGAGGGTGGCTATATCAGAGGAGTAGAGACCGTTGATGAAACATCTAACTTCGTAGCATTCTACAATATCATTGGTAGAGATAAAGACGAGTTCGATGCACAAGTACAAGTTGCTAAGTCTCTTGGTCTTGACTTTGATGCTATGGCTGTTCTTTATCGAGAAGAGAAGAAGCCCGGCACTCTTATGATTAATCCACCAATTGCATCTAGTGGACACACTGGCTCACCAGTGACAGTTAACTTTGAGGCACGAGCATCAGGATTACAG
>Ga0222634_1000547_pt1 | contig 16808 bp, 20 predicted proteins | sample AntAcemetageno50_FD_179807 | JGI IMG/M metagenome (GOLD analysis project Ga0222634, IMG submission 179807) | Saline water microbial communities from Ace Lake, Antarctica - #50 | ecosystem: Environmental > Aquatic > Non-marine Saline and Alkaline > Saline | place: Antarctica: Ace Lake | collected...
AATGGATTGTTTTTGATGACACAAAGATGGCAACAGTCTCTGACGCAATTGCTCAAAGTATTTTGTCAACCAGGGAGTAAAGATGACTGAAGAATTAAAGACTATAACCACAACCGACGATGAGCTTTCGTTCCTAATGATGGCGGTTCGTTATTATGTCGGCAAGCTCTATTGCGACATACATCAGCACACCCCCAGCATGAGGGCTACTGAAATATGCATGAATATAACAAGCATTGGTGAAATCTCATCACCTTTGATAAAAAAGATAGAAGGGGCCATTAAGGGTGATAATGACTGAAGATCTAGCAGGCGAAATACAACGGCGCATAGATGACTTAATTGAAGACCAGAAGAAAAACCCTGAAGCTTTCTACAACTCTGTTATGCATGGCATACTAATGGGGTTGCAAGAAGCGCGGGATGTTATAGAGAGATGGGGTAAAGATGACTGAAGAATTTAAAATGATTGTAGTTCTCACAGAAAACAATAAACTTGCGCAGTGTATCAAGTCATTTAAACCATTGGTAGGATACCCTGAAAACAGAGAAAAACTGCAAACGGTGCTAGATGCAATGTCAGCAGAGTGCCCGGATACTTATGGTAAATGCCGGATTGCCACTTTGACGGAGATAGAATGACTGAAGAATTAAAACTAACCGACCCTAAAGCCTGGAAAGAGTTAAAAAAGTATTTCGAACCTCGTTGTGATTTTGACTTGATGGTAGAGCTGGCATACAAGTGCGCTTTCTTTGGGGGCGCTGTTGAAACAAAAGAGGTTGACGGCAAGATAGTTCATACCTACATATCACCAGAGAATTTACATGAAATGCAAAGCTAAAAAGTCGTGCGATAAGAGTGATTATTACTGTTATGATTGTCAAGAAAGGATTTATTTATGGTTGAAACATGTCGATAAAAGTTAAAAATGAGTACATATTATGACAATATGTAGTTGATGCGTACATTTAATTACAAGGAAAGTTATTATGAAAAAAGTAGAAGTATTACCTAGAGCATCGGGCGGTCGCAAAAATGACCCCACAAAAATGATTCACGCATCGGGCAGCAGGTCTAACGCAAAGCCGCCGCACAAGAATATTAACGAAGAAAAAAATAGGAGAGATTAATGGCTAGTTTAGATGAGGTTATAGGCTCACTGCAAGAAGTAAAAGAAAAGCACGGGGATGCATCAGTATGCATATCCATTAACGGAGAGATTTATAACATAGATGCATGCCGGGTTCGGGGTGATATGCTCGGATTACTTTTTAGTCGCGACATAGTAGTATGCGAATTCGTGGCTGATCCTATCCCTGTTAAGGAGCTAAGTGAGGAGCACTAAAAAATATGGCTGAACAATTAGGGTGCGATGTATGATTGAAGTATCTCTCGATACGCACAGCTCTATCGGTAAACGATTCCGGATGTTGGAGGTTATCGGAGCTAAGCGTGTATATCGCGGTGATAAAGAGCAGGTTTTATTAAGCGCGTCACCACTCACGGATTAACATCTGGTAGAGAGGATGCCAGGACAGCAAGAAGAAAGGAAAAAATGGAACTGGAAGTTAAAAAGAGAAACAAATTAAAAGGCTCGTGGATTGAAATGCTATTTGGCGAAGAGTCAGCGGGTATATTTCGAGACACAAGAGCTATCGACTTCATTAACGACGCTAGTTATTCGGTAGAGTATAAATTAAAAATACTAGCTGCGTGCATAGATGTGCTGAATGATGAGGTTAAGACTATAAAAGACAATAATATCGACACATTAAAGTAATACGTCGATAAGGTGTACACTTAATTATGGATGATGAAGACCGCGCGATAAAACAAAGACTCAAGGATGACTTTCCTTACTATGCCGCCCGCTGCCTAAAGATTAGAACCAAAGATGGCAGAATAGAGCTATTTGCCCTCAATAAAGCTCAGCTCCATATACATGAACAGCTAGAGAAGCAAAAGAAAGAGACGGGTAAAGTTAGAGCGCTAATATTAAAAGGGCGTCAGCAAGGGTGCTCCACTTACGTGGGGGCTAGGTTCTATCATCAAGTAACCCACAACTTCGGAACCCAGGCGTTCATCCTTACGCATGCCCTAGATGCTACGAGCAATCTGTACAAGATGGCCAAGCGTTATTATGAGCACACCCCGCTAGCTGTTAAGCCGGATGTTTCAACAAGTAATTCTAAAGAGCTTATATTTGGTGGCCTTGATAGCGGTTACAAGCTGGGCACCGCTGAGAATAAGAACGTAGGCCGCAGTGCTACTATCCAGCTTCTACATTGTAGTGAGGTTGCGTTTTTCAGCAACGCAGCCGACCACAGCGTAGGCATAATGCAGGCCGTACCTAATGCTACGGGAACTGAGGTCTTGCTAGAGTCCACGGCTAACGGGGTGGGGAACTATTTCCATCAAGAATGGCAGAAAGCTGAAAGCGGCGTTAGTGATTTTATAGCTATCTTTGTCCCGTGGTATTGGCAAGAAGAATATGTTCGGCCTGTAGATAGCACGTTCACCCCCACCCCAGAAGAAATAGCATTAAGCGAGCAATACTTTCTGCAGTATGAGCAGTTGAACTGGCGTCGCAGCAAGATAGTTGAGCTTTCAGTTAATGGGGTTGATGGCGTTAAGAGCTTTAAGCAGGAGTACCCGTGCAACTCACAGGAGGCATTCCAGCTTACGGGCGAGGATGGCTACATACCCTCTGACATGGTGATGAAGGCCAGAAAATCAGAGGTGGATGCGTATGGCCCGCTTGTTATGGGCGTTGACCCAGCGAGGTTTGGTGATGACAGGACGTGTATTCTTATGCGACAGGGGCGGCGGGTGCCTAGCGTTGAAGCTCACAGCAAGAAAGATACAATGGAGGTTACGGGTATTGTCGATACTCTTATTGCTAAGCATAAGCCTTCTCGTGTGTTTGTTGATGTCGGCGGCCTCGGTGCTGGAGTAGTTGACAGGCTTAAAGAGCTTGGTCATGGAGAAATATTAGTGGCTGTGAATGCGGGTAGCAGGCCCCGGGATGCCGCTCGTTACTTTAACAAGCGTGCTGAGATGTGGGGTACTCTGCGTGAGTGGCTAGATGATGATATGCCTTGTCAAATTCCAGACAATGACGAGCTGCATGCCGACCTTTGTAACATTAAATACAAAGTTGACTCTAGCTCACGACTTGTTATGGAACAAAAAGCGGACATGAAAAAGCGCGGAATCAGATCCCCGGATATGGCTGATGCACTATGCTTAACGTTTGCGTTGCCTGAAGGCGCATTAGCTGGGACAACTGACAAGAAACGTGCGAATATATTGGCTACACTAGCCAAAGGTCAGGCTGTACGCTCTGACGCCATATCGCATCTAGGGAGAAGATAGAATGACAGACAAGAATGAATCAGCGGGTAAAAAAGAATTATCTGAGATTAAAAAGCTAATTGAAAATGCTTACAGTTACTTCGCTGATAACTACAAAAGATTTTATAAGTTTAAGCAGTTCGTATTTAACACATCATTAAGCTCTAAGGACAGGGTAAATTTAGACAGGCTTAAAAAGCCAGTTCTGGAAGCCAACACATTGGAAGCATACCTGTCTAGCTTGTTAGGTGAGTTCGCAACTCAAGAGCCAAGCGTTGAGGTAAGAGCAGCTGATGGCTTATCAGTGCGCGACATTACTCCTGAATTTATCCAGGCGTTGGATGTGATTGAAGGCCATTGCCGCCATATTTTGTCCGACGTATCAAATGATAATCTTCAGTACAATATATATAACGATCAATTAGGGGGTGGGTTCTCTGTACTAAGAGTGTTTACTGACTACATACATTCCCAGTCTTTTGAGCAGAAGATATTCCTAGACAAGGTTTTCGACCCAACCTTGACAGGCTTTGACCCTTTAGCTCGTGCATCTCACAAAGGTGATGGAGAGTTCTGTTTTGAGCTTTCTCCTTATACAAAAGATGCGTTCGAGAAAGAGTTTGGGAAAGATAAATCGGCAGACATCTCCTTTAAACGCTCTGATAGTATCGAGTCTTTCAATTGGTCTTATGCAGGTGACGGCGGAGACATAGTTCTAGTCGCCGACTTCTATGTTAAGCGCAGGGTTAGAAAGACATTAGTGCTGTTAGCTGATAGCGACATTGGCTTACTGTCAGAATATAACAGAAGAGTTAAAGAGCACGTAGAATCAGGAGAGCTTATTGTGCCTCCTGTTATAGTGGAAAGACGCACAACAGTTATTGAAGTTATAGATTTATATAGAATCTGTGAAAACAAAGAATTAGATTATTACGAAACCGACTATGCTTATTTGCCTTTGATATTCGTTGATGGAAACTCTGTAGTTCTCAGGGAATCTATTAGTGGCCCCTCTTATCAGATGACGCGCCCTTACGTTTATCATGCCGAAGGTATTCAACGTCTCAGAAACTTTGCAATGCAAACAGTTGGCCAGCAATTAGAAAACATGTTGCAGCATAAAATCAAAGTTCCGCTTGAGGCGATCCCAGACGGATACAAAGATGCTTATACTAATATCCAGACTGCATCAACGTTAGTTTATAATCAGTATTCAGATGATGGCACAATGCAGTACAACCCACCCCAAGAAATTGTACAAACACCACCCCCTCCAATAGTTGAGTCTATCTTTATGGGTGCCGACCAGGTCACCAAATCCATATTGGGTAATTATAACGGAATGCTGGGTAGTGGAAGTGATGTTTCGGGCAAGGCTATTCAAGCTGGAGCCATCCAGTCCAGCGCTGCTTCTGATCCATATCTGGTGAATTACATTAAAGGTTTGAACCGAGCTTTGCAGATTATAGTTGACCTGATACCTAAATATTACCAGACTCCGCGGTCTTTGCCGGTGATTGCGCCTGACGGTAAGCGTGCTTATCAGATAATTAACGATCCAGATAGCCCGGAGAGCATGAAGATTGAATATAATGCGAATGCTTTGCAGATAAAGGTAGAGGCTGGAGTTAATACGGCAATTGAGAAACAAGCAGCTCTTGACTTGATTGCTCGAATGTCAGCATCGAGTGAGGTGTTTGCTAATTTTATCAATACTAAAGGGCTTCCGGTTATCGTTGATAACTTAGAGATTCGTGGGGCAGCTCAGCTTAAGGTCTTGGCCGAAGAGTTCCTAGCAGAACAAAAGCAAGCGGCTGAAGAGTCAGCAGGAGAGCCTTCGCCAGTTGAGATAGAAGCGCAAACCTTGTTACAGATTGAAGAAATGAAATCTCAAATCAAGCAAATGCAAATGGATGCTGATATGGCTATCAAGACTGCCGAGCTGTCCATCGAAAAGCAAAAGGTTGATATCGACATGTTGAAGGCGTTGGCTCAAATAGAAAGCGCGCAAACAAATGACATGATTAAAGCTGAGAGGCTTGATGATGAGCAAGCAAGAACTGCAGTTGAGCTACTGAAAGCTGCAACAGAGGCTAATGCTGATAAAAGGATAGAGGACATTTAGAAAGGGGGTGTATGCGCGTCACTCAACTGTTAGAAATTTTAGAGCGTGACTTAGTCACTAATGGTGATAGAAACATCTATTATTTGTCGGAGCGTGACTTTTACGAGATAACCTACTTAGGTGCCGGGCTGGATGATACCGAGTCTCATTTCTGGCTAACTGCTGATGCTGCCCTAATTCTTTCTCCGGGTGAAACCGAAGAAGATTTTAGGGCGCCCGCTTACAGAACCCCTCTAATTTTAGTCAAGTAGCATTTGCATTAGTCACCCTTGCCACTAGCCCGCGTAGCTGCTACAGTTGTAAGTACACAGGTGTAGGTGCCCCATAAGGGTGATCCTCTAAAAGACTTACACGTTTGCACCTGTGGTGTACCTCCTCATTTAGGGTAAATATGAGCGTTACCAATACGATATTGGGTGTACCCATCACTTGGGGTTAAAAGTGGAAGGTAAACTAATGGAAGAAGTTGAGAAGTCCGCGCCTGTTCAGGAGCATATGGTTCCCCAGAGCGAGGTTGACAAGTTGGTTGTTGCGACTAAGCGTGAAACAGCAGAAAAGTTTGAGCGTGCAGCTGAAGCACAAGCTCGAAATCAAGTAGAGAAGTCCCCTGTAAGTGCACCAGCTCCGGTTAATCCTGGAATAGGTGGCATGCCAGTGATCGACTCTAGGAAAATTCGAGATGAAGTTTTAGGCGAGATACGCGGAGAATTTGAAGCTAAACAGAGACAGTATGACGAGCAGACTAAAAGGCAAAGAGCTGAAGAGTTTGTTACAGAGTACGAGGGCAAATTATCTGCAGGGCGAGAGCGTTACGATGACTTCGATGAAGTTATTGCTAACATTGACCCGAACGAGTTTGTTGATGTCATCATGCTTGCGAACAGCACCGAGGGAACTGCCGATATAATGTATGAATTGGCAAACAATCCGCAAAAACTTGTCCAAGTGGCACAAGCCGCTCGAACATCAGGGAAGCAAGCACAACGCATTGTTAATGAAATTGCGAAGTCTATAAAGCTGAACCGAGACGCGACAGGCAATAAGTCCACTACAAATCAGCCACTACCTAGAGGCAAGCCTTCAACAGCGGGTACTAGTAGTAGTGAACTGAAGACGATAGCTGATTTTAAGAACGCGAGTTTTTTAAGAGGCTGAGTTAGTAGGCCATTAATTAGTACCTAAATAATTTAACTTTATTTGAGGGTACTAATATGCCATTACCTAGTAATTCGCTAGAGAACGTCCAAACCTGGCAGATGTCCGGTTTAGCGTTTCTACAAAATTTATGCTGCTTTGTTTCTTCAGCAAATACAAAATTTAAAGACTTCCAAAACTTTGAAGCTCAATTAGGCGACACAGTAGGTTTTGAATTACCTCCACGTTATTCAACCACTTCTAGCCTTGTTGCGTCTTTCGAGGGATCTGCACAAAGAGTAAAAACTCTTACTTTAGATCAACAGCGTTCAACTTCATATGCTTTTAACTCACAGCAATTAGTGCTGAACGTTGAAGACTATATGGAACGTTTTGGTAAAGCGGCTATTCGTGAGCTTGGTGCTAACATCGAAGCAAACGTTGCTGAAGTCTGTGTAACTGAACCTTACCGTTTTTATGGTAATGGCGTTACACCAATCAACTCTTACAATCAATTGGCAGCTGCCTTAGCTCAGTTCCGTGATTTCGGTGCGGCTCCTGGCATGTGCAAAGGTTACTTGAGCAATTTAGCGGTTCCTGGGATCATAGCTAATGGTCTTAATCAATTTGCACCTTCACGTAATGATAAAGATGCAATGAGCTGGGAAGTTGGAAATTTCGACATGTGTGAATGGTACCGTTCAAACTTGTTGCCTGTTCATACAGCTGGAACAGCTGGCGTAAGCGCTCTTACATTAACTGTAAATGCTACTCCGGTTCCTGATGTAAATGGTGATGTATCTTCAATCGTGTTCTCAGTATCCGGCGCTCCTGGTGCTGATGCTAGCATGATTTTAAAACATGATAAGTTACAATTTAGCGATGGCGTAGCTGGCGTATCTAACGTTAGATTCATGACCTTTGTTGGCCATCAAGTAACTGGTTTACCTATTCAAATGAGAGCTACTGCAGATGCCGCTTCTACTGGCGGATCATTAGTTACTGTAACTTTTGACCCACCTTTGAATGCTCAGGCTAACAATAAAGACCAAAATCTAAATACTCCTATTTTGGTTAACATGGAAGCAACAGTTTTACCGAGCCATAGAGCTGGTTTAATTACAAGTGGTGATCCATTGTACTTAGCTATGCCAAGACTACCAGACCAATCACCGTTTGTTACTGGAAACGCGATTGATTCTGATACTGGCGTATCTGTTCGTCAAACTTACGGAACATTATTCGGACAAAACCAACAAGGTTTCGTGCATGACTGTTTGTTTGGTAAAGCATTGGTAGCTGATTATGCGATGAGCGTAATCTTCCCACTTTAATTTAACCCGGGGCGCTAAGCGCCCCTCACTACGAGGATTTAGCTTATGTCTATTAATAATCCAGTTGCAGCATTAAGCCGTGGTTTCTTAGCCGGTTTAAGACTTAGCAACGATTCAACGACTCCAGACGAGCTGGTTGGCGTTTCTGCTGGTTTTTGCCGGGATTCTACAGGTCTTTATACTTTAGAAATATTAAACGCAACTACAGTTAGTAATGTAGTAAGCGGTATCGGCGGCATAGATACAGGATCAGTAGCAGCAAGCACACTGTATTCTGTGTATATAATCGGCGATTCAAGCGGCTCTAAAGGTGTTGGTCTTATCTTGTCTACTGTTCACACTGGCGCTATAACATTCCCTACTGGATACGATATCTTTCGTCGCCTAGGGTGCGTTAGAACTGACGGAACTAGCGATAACTTCCTATTTTTCCAAACAGGAAATGGCAACGACAGAACTATGATGTATGACTCAGGTACGCTTGGTCTTACTACTGTAGGGATTGCAATTCCATCATCGGCAACCGCAGCATCACAAACACTTGTATCAATCGGAGTATTAACTACTTTGATTCCTCAAGTAGCTTTAGAAGTGCTGGTATATACTAGCTTAACTCCTAATGCAGCCGGAGATAGCGTTTCGCTGACTGCTTTTGGTGCTGTAGCTGGTCTAACAGGCTATGCATGTAATGAAGAAGGTAATGTTGCTGCTCAGTTGTTGCGTGTTCCATGCGGTCTAAATACTGTCATGCAAGTAATGTATGCAACAAGCTCTGCTACTGCGACTGTAGCATTCAGATGTGCCGGTTACATAGACGAACTTTAATTGAGGCACGGCGCTAATTTGCGTTAGCGCCTTTTCTTTAATTAAGAGGGATGATAAATGGCAATTACTGTCACGCAGCTTATTACTCAGGCTTTTTATGTGTCAGGGATCGTATCTCGTGATTTCGAGACGGTAACTGGCGACCAGCTCATACATGGCCAGCAAATCTTAGACGATTTACTCGCTGAGAAGCTGATTGATGATAAAGCCATTCCTTATTATACAAATCAGTCCTTGACCATGGTTGTTGGCCAAGAGCAGTACGACGTCGCCAATCTTATAGACGTAGACTCAATGACTTATGTTATTGATACGGTTCGTTATCCTATGTGGCAAGAAGCAAGCCGTACTGATTATTTCGGAGAGGCCCGCGCAAATAACGTGGAGTCACTTCCTTATAAATACAGGGTAGAGCGAACATTAAATGGCTCGAGTATTTACTTATACTTTAAGCCCGACGTTGCTTATGTTGCTGAAATTTGGGGCAAGTTTGGGTTGGCCGTTACCACCAGCATAGTTCAAAATTTGCTGCTTACTTATGACAGGTATTATCTAACATTTCTTAAGTATGAATTGGCTGAAAGATTATGCACAGAATATGAATACAGTGTTCCAGTAGGTTTAGATCGCACGTTAATCAGACTGAGAAAACAGATATCTAAGAAGTCAGCTGTTTTAGATTTAGAGCTGCAGATTACATCCACCCTTGGAGGCCAAAGCTCTTTATCTTACGGTCAGGTAAATTTGGGCAACGCATGGACAAGATAGAATGATAAAATCCAGCAACACACCAGGCTCTAAAGAAATAGCTATAGACGTTGTTGGCAGCTCCACGTTCAGCCGATATTCTACAATCAATTCTCAGAAAACCTACAACATGTTCGTCTCTGATAATTGGCTGGTATCCTTTGCTGGTTATAAGCGCGTGTTGGACTTGGTGACCCCTAATGCTGGGGAAGGGCGAGGTCTTTTTAACTCTGTTCGCGGCAAGTTTATGCTTATAGTTATCGGCCAAAAAGTTTTTAAGATTAGTCCTACTTTAGCTGTAGAGCCTTTGTCGGGATTGCTGGCTACATCCAGCGGCGAAGTCTCTATCGATGAGAATCTCGGTAGTCAGATTTGTATTGTTGACGGAGTGGATGCATATATTTATAACCATGCAGCTGCTGGGCCTCCTCTTCTAGTTGCCCAGGATGTCACTGGCAGTCTTCAGCCAAATTTAACTCCTAATTATGTCGAATATCACAATACTTTTTTCTTATTCGGTAACGGAAAGACGGACACGCAAGGCTCTAAATGGTATGCGTTTAAGCAGAATGCTTCCACAACCATTATAGAAGAGGCTGAATTAGCTTTACAGACCAAGCCAGATTTTGCTATAGCTGTCCAGCGCTTGCCTGGCCAGTCTAATAATGTGATTGTATTTGGCCGAGCCGTCTGTGAGATTTGGACGCAGGTTCCAACTGTTGCCGTGTATCGCCGTAACTCAACTGTCAGCATAGATACGGGTTGCGTTTCGGTTTCAACTATTGCCTCAAGTGACAGGAGTGTCTTTTGGCTCGGGACTAACGAAACAAATTCACCTGTTATCATGAGTTATAGTGAGAAGGGCGCACAAGCTATATCCACAGATGGGATAGATCATCAGCTTCAAAGTGTAATTAAGCCAGAAAAGTCTACCGCTTTGATTTATAGACAGGATGGACATTTATTCTATCAGCTCACATTTTTTGACACAGCGGATAATTTTACTTTAGTATTCGACGTTGGTCTTTCAGTATTTTATAACTTGTCAGATCAGTGTTTGGATTACCATCCGGCGCGTCAGCAGGTCTTCTTTAATCGTAAGTGGTATTTCGCATCTTTAAATAACGCATCGCTTTACGAATCGTCTACCGACTTGACTACTATCGACGAATCATTAGGTGAGGCCACAGCGGACGCGTCTGACTTTATCTTTGAGATACAACGTATTCGCATTTGCGACACTGTTCGCTCCACTAATAGCCAGCGCTTTAGACCTAACTCTTTCACTATGACTTTGGAGCAGGGTAACGATCCTGATTGTACTGGTCGAAGAGAAGTTATTAATATTATAACTGAAGTGTTAGAAGAAATTGTTATTACTGAAGAAGGTCAAGACTTGGTTACAGAAAACAGCTTGAGCGATATAGCGATTGCTTATTGCCCACGTATTGATTTATCTTTTTCTAAAGATGGCGGGGTTACATGGAGTAATACAGTAGGTCGTGAATTGCAGCCTTTAGCTCATCGTCAAAACATATTAAGCTGGTACAACATGGGTGCCACTAACAGCTTTATAATAAAGTTACGTTTCTGGGGAACTTCCAGGTTTGTTGTTTTCAACGGCATTTTGGAGATTTATTGATGTCCAATTTTATACCCATCGTTACATTTGTTTTGCAAGAGGACTACACTGATTACCATGAAGAGTTTAATCAGACTGTACAGAATTTATTAAGTGACAACGGCTGGGTTCATCCGCAACTATCTAATGCCAACATTACCACATTAACAGCGGTAGGCGGATTGGGGATACCAGTTGCATCCCAGTGGTATAACAGCGACACAAACAAAATGCAGATTATGACAGTCGGCGGAATTGAAACAATAACTAGCGCGTAAGGAATTTAATATGGGATTTTTTAGTAATGTAGGAAAGATGCTGGGGTTGAATAACCCAGCCGAAGGAGCGCGCCCGTATTTAGATCAGATCCCTAATCTGGGCAGAGACGCGTATCAAGGTTATATAAACCAAGGCCGAGATGTAGATCCAGGTTTACAAGAACGATACCAGGGATATGCTGATAATGCGCCAACAGATGAATATAATCGGATGGCTCAAGACCCCAGCCAGCTTATTAATAGTCTTATGCAAAGCTACCAGCAGTCTCCATATCAAAAATATAAACAAGAGCAACAACTCAAAGCTGCTGGTGCCGGTTCAGCTGCTGGTGGGTATGCAGGCACAGAGCAAGACTTAATGCAGCGCATGCAGCTTGTTAGCCAGTTATCAGGCGACGATATGCAGCAGTGGATTGACAACCTTATGGGCGTTCGCAATCAAGGCATGAGAGGCCGACAGTACCAGGCTGACCAAGGTTTAGCTGGTCTAGGTGGGATCTCCGACAGGGGCTACCAGGCTTCAGGAAACATGGCAGATTACATAGGTTCGGCGCTGGGGCAAAGAGCACAGGCAGAAATGACTGGTGCCAGCCGGCAGGCTCAAGCAAGGTCCGGCTTTTTCAATGCCGCAATTGGCGCTGGATCAAATGCATATGGAGCGTCTCAGGGTCGGATGGGCGATGAAGCGATTGGCGAGGGCCTGAAGGCTGCAGCAGCAGGTGGGGGATAATATATGCCATTACAAACATTTGATTTTAGATTAGGTGGCGGTTCTTCTGATTTCTCAGGTCTGCGTGATGCTGTCAAAAATTATTATGAGGGAAAGCAAAGTGCTATTGATACCAAGTATGCGCCCCAAAGATATCAAAGTGAGATAGATTTTAAAAACTCTCAAGCCAACAAAGCAAATGTTGAAGCTCAATTTGCTCCTGAAGATTACAGAACCCAGGCTTCATTACGCAGGGCGCAAGGCAACAAAGCGCAACAAGAAGCAGAACAGATCCAGCATAAACGAGATTTAATAGAATATTATCTTGGAAGGGGGCAGGGGCAACAGCAACAGCAACAGCAACAGCAACAGCAACAGCAACAGCAACAGCAGCCTGAAGACAGCGCCAAGTTTAATGTTGATGGAAACAGAAACCCTCAAGAGCCTAGAACGCCGCATCAGGCTGTTAATTCTATGAGTCCGCTTGCAGAGGCTCTTGTATCTAGTTATTTAGGGCTTCCAGAATCTAAGTCATACCTCACGTCAGATAATAATTTATATCGCGACAGTGTGTTCGGCCAAGGGACCACCACATCTATTGGCCTCACAGAGAAGGAGAGAGAGCAGGACAAGTCGAGAGTTAAGCAAGCAGAGGCTGCTATCAACAAAAATACTGAAGCAATCAATAAAGATTTAGGCTTAGATTTTGCGTGGGATGCAGTGGGCAACATATTAGAGAATAACCGCGACGACATCAAAGAGATAGTTGGACCAGCAAACAGCAGGTTTCCTACTGTAGGTCCCAATAGACGCAAGATAGAGGGCGAGCTTGATGCTGCTCTTGGCACAATCGTGCTTGATACTGCTCAAGATATTAAAGGCGCATGGAACGAAAGAGATCAAAAACTTGTCGATGCTTTTAAGCCATCTAAGACGGATACTTTTGCAACCTTTGAGGGTAAGTTTAAAGGATCGTTATTGTTGAAGAAGGCATTAAGACAGCGTAGAGAAATTTACAATGGTCTGTTACAGCAAAACGTTCCGGAATATCAAGCCGCTGCAATGGCAGAAGAGCAGACAAGTCTCCCTGCTATAAAGGCTGAAATCGAAGATAGATATGGTGAAAAAATATATTTCCAGAAGCCTAACGGTAAGTATGTTTCTATTTCCACTTTGGCTACTAAAGAGATAGACGAAGCCAGAAGGTCTAAAGATCTGAAGGAGAAGAGAAAATGAGCAACTGGTGGGACGATGCGCCCGAATTAGAAATTGCTGATATACAATCAGAAACTTTGCGTGACTCTCTTACCAAAGAAGACTCACAAAGAGAATCTAGCGCATCCCCCATGGGTCGAAGACCGTCAAGGGAGGCGGCAACTTCAGCGCCAGGGCTGGAAGGTGTTGGCGACTCAATCATGCAGGGACTAAGTGACATTTGGCCTGCAGCAAAGGGGACCGCATCTCTTATTGGGCAAGTTGCCAATGAGAATTTAAATCCTTATGACATGTGGAAAAAGAAAAACGAGAGAATGAATAAGCTTTATGACCGATTAGACAGAAGGTCCAGAGGTGAGGGGTTAGAAGAAGAAGACCCACTCAATAGCGCAAAAAATATGATGGCATCCTTAGCCAAGGGCGGCAACGCTCTTCTTAATGCTCCTGGAAATATCAGGGATTATGCTGTAGACAAATTCCCCGACCAGCTAGAGGGTGCGCCGTCCATGCGTATACCTGGGGTTGTAGATTCAGATTATGACTACGGAAAAGCTTTGGGCGTAAACCCAGAGAACCTAGATGCTACAGATCAATTTCTGGGTGAAATAATAAAACGCCTTCCTGCGTCTGCCGCTACTCTTGGGAACCCTGTGTTGATGGAGATATTAAGAGCTTCCGGAGAAAATGAAAACGTCATCCCAGCTGCGAGCATAGCAAAAATCATGGGTTCTGCACCCAAGACCCCCGAAGCTTTAGGGAAAGTTAAATCTGGCGTAGGCAGAGCTGGGGAAGCAATAACAAATATACCTGAAACATTGGGGGATATTAAAGAATCAATGACCCCTAAAGTTTTCAGGGAAAGCGCAGCGCTTGAACAGCAGATAGGCGAATTGAAAGGTAGCGAGATAGAGGCTAAGGCAGAACTTAGAGACACCAAAACAGATTTAGCCCAAGACATTGCCGGGCAATTAGATAAGTCTATAGAGAAAGGAAGAGCTAAACAGCTTGAGATGGAGCAGTATGCGCCTAAATCTGAAAGTGCATCACGGGCTACTTTGTTTGAGCAGACACAAAAAACCTCTAAAGCGCACAGCGACCAGGTAAGCAAAACTTACAAAGAGTTATATGACGCTCCTTCCGAGGTTGAGGGGAAAACTGTCGGACAGAAGCCTGTCACCAACTGGAATGGCGCTGATTATTTGCAGGATGTTTACGGCAAAGAAATAAGCATGCTAATTGATAAAGGTTTAATCAAAGCGACAGACCTAAACCCTTCAACCGTATCTGAAATGATAAGCCTCAAAAGAAAGCTTAGCAACGCTCAAGCTGGTTTTGCTAAAGATGGCTCCAATCTTGGGGTTGAGTATGTAGAAAGAGTTAGGGCCGCAGAAAAAGCCTCTAAAATAGGTGAGATAACAAACGATATTAGATTTAACCTAGAAGAGAATTTGACACCTGAGCAATTTAAAGGGCTGGAAAAGGCTGATTTGCAGTGGGAGCAGCTAGAGGCCCCTTGGAAGTCTGAAAACATATTATATGAAGCAGGCCGCAATCGTTGGGGTTCAATTCCGTCAGAAAACTTCTTTGAATCCATAAACAGACTTAATAAGCCTGAGCTTGTAGCTAGCCTATTAGAAGATTCAGGTTTTACTGAGGCGCTGGCTAAGCATGACTTAATGAATGTTGATTTCTCCAAGCCTGGCAATGTAGCCAAAGCATTAGAAGGCGACTTTGGCAAGATGCTGCCGCCAAAAGTTAGACAGACTATGAATGGACTGCTTGATGCTCAGATAGAAACGGCAGCTCTTGAGCAGCTTGGTTCACAGATATCCATGAAAGAAGTCAGGGCTACTTTAACCGAACCTAAAATGAAGCAGATATTTAAAGAGCATCCAGACCTGAAAGCCAAACTGCAAAAACGTAGCACCATAGAAGAGGCTATAAATGATATTAGAGAGCAGCTTGTTGAAAAGGGTGAAAGCCAAAAGGTGGCGGCACAAAAAGCAAAAAGCCTGAAGGATACATTTACAATAGCGGCTTCTGTGGTAGGAGTTGGTACAGTTTGGGGTTTTGGCAACGGTATATTAAAAGCAATAGGATTTTTATAAGATGGCAACAAATTCATTATACGTAACAACAAAAACACTTGAGCCTTATTTTGTTGACAAGACTACCGGCGTATCTCTTGCTGGTGGTAAAGTATATTTTTACAAAGACGAAGCGAGAACAACCGCCAAGGGTGTTTTCCAATTAGCAGGTGCTCCGCCCAACTACACATTTGCAGCGTTGCCTAACCCTATTACTTTGAGCGCCCAAGGCACAATAATGAATGCCGGTGGCAACAACGTTGCTTTATATTACTTGCCGTTCGAAACCGACCAGCCAGGTGCAGCAGAAGAGTTGTATTACGTGGTTGTCGAAGATTCAGCGGGTAACGTTCAGTTTACCAGAGAAGGCTGGCCTAGTGCTGGCGGGGCAATATCCTCTACTACGGTGTCTGATGGCACGATGACCAACCAGATAAGCAACAGTCAATTTATTGAGGTCCTTTTCGATCCATCTGAAACTTTAACGATTGCATACGTTGGGGCGGCCACGACTACAGTTGAAATTGCGCCTAACTGGTCTTTAGAGATTATACATAACGGCAATGGCTCATCGACTATCGTCAGAACTGCGATAGCAGGTGACACTAATACACCGACTAATCCGCCGTATACTCTAACTATTACACCTGGTGCAAACATAACCAGCACTCGCCTTTTTCAAACCTTAAGCGGAAACCCTGATATTTGGGTGCCTTCTGTTGCAGGAGAAAAGGGATATGTTGCGGGTGGCGCGTTACTGGGCGCAGGATCTACAGTGACAATGAATTATAATCCTTCCGTAGGAACTACCCAGCAAATATTTACCGACACCAATATTACAGCTGCTACTGCATATTTTGGGGATACAGCCCAGTTGCTTCAGGGCGACAACACTGGATTGGGCGGGGTAGGTTCAGTGACAATAGAGCTAGTCTTATCTGTCGCAGCCGCCACCGTGATAAGTTCAGTTCAAGTTGTAGGTTTAGAGTCCAATGAAACTGGCGTTGCCTACAGACAAGACACTATCAACAGACAGCAAGATTACTTGTCTCACTTCTATAAGCCTGCGTTAGCAGCTAAGCCTATCCCAAGTTATTTGCAAGGTTGGGATTTCCCTCTTAACCCTGCTCAATTTTTGACCAGTACGGTAGCTGCTCAAGCTGTTGGCGCTGAGAAGTCATACTATGTCTGGGACCAAACAATATTGTTTCAAACTGCTGATAGTGGCATCACCTCAAGCAGGGGCGCGAACGGCTCCTTGAAAACATTAAGCGCTCAGGCGGCGGGGACCCAGTTAGCCTTAGTTCAATACCTAGGCCAGCTCGAAGCCCGCAAGCTTTTAAACTCTAAGAAGTGCGTGAATGTAGCTGCAAATGCC